>JGI24021J15306_10008818_pt1 | contig 12426 bp, 8 predicted proteins | sample Ectturendosymbi1_FD_15306 | JGI IMG/M metagenome (IMG submission 15306)
CTAACAGTTGGCGCCCAGGGCCAGGCAAAGTGGGCCAAGGTGGCCTAAAAGTCCTCCACTTATGACGTCACTCACAGAAAACCCGCACCCCCAAGCAAATAAATTTTTTTCGAGTGCAGACGAGAAGACTTGCCGCGTCTTTTGAGACTTTTACCAGGTCTGTAGAGCATACCGGACTGGAGAAATTCCCACACAAAGCCACGTGCGTTTAGGCGTTTTTTTTCTGAAAATCCCCGAAACCAAGCGGACGCCAAAGAGTAAAGAATATGTGAAATGTGTATTTACCTTGAACTAGCTTGTCATGATGACGTTTCGTTCCCAGTTTTATAACAGTACCACCAAATAAGTTAAACTGCACCTGTAAAATAGTTTGGTGAACCCATTGTATGAAAAATACATTAAAATAGTTTCAAAGCAATAGGTCAGCATAACAATATCAATAAGTTGATAGAGTTAGTGTAGCAGCCACAGGACAGCTGCACAAGATGACTTCCAACATGATGCAGGCATAACCTGGCATACCCAGTTTGGAATTTTCAGGCTTGTACAGCAAAGTGTACAAGTATATATATGCTTTGCCAACAAACATACTTGAAGTGACAATGATAAACCCTTGGGTATGTAAGAGTACAGTATTTTAGGTCCACAAATTATGGTTTATTACATGAAGTTTTCCTACAACTAGTAACTCATGCACAATGAAGCTACTTTCTCAGGGAAGTCAATCATAAGCTTGACTTCTTTGTATAGGTCTACATGTGAAGTAAAAACATGGTTTTCCCAGGTATGTCATTCAAAGAAGTATTGCTAAAATCATTCTTGGGTCAAGTTTTTGCAGCCCAGTTGGAGCATTTTGGCCTGGCCCAGTCTGTCCTGTAGTGATTTCCACTCAACATGGTCCCAGGAAGTGAAAAGTGATAACATCAACTTCAAAATGCACTGGCAAACAAATATTAATGTAATTCCTGATGTATTTCAATTTGCAAAATCAAACAAGCTTCTCACATATTACAAATAGGTACTGATGGCAAAGACAACAAACAACAGTTGCATACCCACTCAACTATTGCAAAGTTAACTGGTGCACTAGTAAGCTATGATAATGTACAGCAAGGCATGAAATATTAAGCTTCATGAACAAAGGTGATGGTGTCAAAATTTTAAAATATAAATTTTGATTTAAATTTAATGTGGGTTTTATTATGAGCATGTTAACGGTTACTTGTAGCTTTTGACAAATCCTAATACAACCATGAAGAATAGGTGCAAGGAGAAAACAGCAAAGGCATGAACTAATGATAAGGTGGACATACCACTATTTTCTATATCAATATTGCTGAGTCAACTGCTGTTGGTCAACTAAAGTCACATTAACAAGCAAAATTTGATTCCCAGAGATCAACGGTGCATGACAGCCGCATGTGGCCTTCGATAATGAAATTTGTGGCTGTCCACATGTTATTTAATATATAAGATTTGGCAGCCATGGTGGCCTATATTGAAGCAAAACAAACGCAAGGCAAGAAAATCAGTTGACACGATGCGTAACAATCTGGATTGTGATGTTACAAAGAGTTATAGAATGAATACGCAATTTATGTTTGAATGTGTTCTGTGTTGGTTGGCACTTGGCAGTAACGGCTAATCATGACATTTAAACGTATCTCATAAATATAACACGAACTCATTGGCAGCCGTACTTCATATAAATGAAAGTAATGCAGCTGACAATAGCAAAAGGTTGTACACCCCTGCCAGAGATGATTACGATAATACTGGTGCACTTTGCAACAAACAGTATCTAGTATAACCAGTATTCAAAAGGTTAGAAATGTAGACAACATCAATGTGGTTATATGTGTAGCAGTTCTAGACAAAGGTCAATTCAGAACACAATGATACACCAGTAGCTTATAGAACACAGCAGGGCACCAGGGCTACTAGTACTAACATAAATCCTAAAACTTTATATGTCTATTTTTAATGAAACTATTGATATCTTACAATACTACTTTTGTAATTCTTCAACTGGTTTGATATTTTCCTTGATAACATGCATGAGTTAGACATAACCATGAGTTAACATGGTTTTAAATTTTTTGAAAATTGATATGTTTTAAGGTTGAAACTTTAGGGCAACACAGGTGTTGCAATGCAAACTTACAATTCATTAATCAGAAAACTTCGTAAAATAATCTCCAGCATCACAACAGATGCAGATGAGGTTAAGTGTTTCAGATTGTGGGATTTGTTTCAATAAGTAACTCTTGTATGCTGGACATTGTTTGCATGAAGCCCCTTGTTAACATATTCTTCATGACAGAAAATTATTCTATGCATAAATGCACAAAAAAGTTGTGGCAAGTTCCTCTGGCACAAAAAAGTTGTGGCAAGTTCCTGAAATTACACACACATTAAATGCTTCAGTCCGAAGATCAGAATGCTAATTAGATGGCCTATATAGCAGAGCAGAACACACGATTTGTTCAACTGTTCAAAATATGCTAATATAATTAAATACTCACTGTCATTTTAGTGGCCATGGCTGGGTCAATAACTGCAGATATTTCATGAGCTGCGAAAATTCGCAAAGGATTGTGCCAGAAGTCTGTAACAGATATAAATCCTCCCTGCAAACCAAACAATATTACGAAGTTGAAAACCAGGTTTACAACTAAGCACTGTGTAAACCAAGCAATTTCTACTGTGAAACAGTATAGCAAGTTTAAATCTAGAGCATTATTCACTACCTTTCTACGTTTCTTCATGAAATATTATGATTTTTTCTTTCAGAATCGAACCAGAGGATTAATCAATTAATTATCATTTTTTGGCGGTAACTTGCCAACCACTAACGCTAGATGGCCAATCAACAGCTTTAGAGATGCAGATTTTCGTCTAAACATTTTAAAAGAAAAGTGGGTAAATTGCCACTCGCAATTTTTTCTCGGGCCCTGATTACATCATCCAAAATCCTTTCACTTCTCCCAGTNNTNNCAGTCACACCAAAAAGTTCAAACCTTAAAGTACACAGATCTATTTTTTACATCTAAGTTAAAAGNCTTTCTGCTTTTTTAGAGGGTTTGAACAGCTCTCTAGCTCATTGGTTGGCACNTTATGACTGGACACAGTTCAAGCCACTTTTGTGTCTCTGCAGTCCTTTTAAACAATTATAGATAGTCACAAAGCTTCCACACAGCACAATTGTTACACATGCAACTGCCACCTATAAAAAATGGACATATGTCTTCAGCTTACATCACATATACGTTGCAAACGTTTTAAAGCTACATCTCGTTCTTCAGGCAGTGAAATGTTATATTGTGGAGTCATGACAGGATCACTCATGAAAACTCGAAACCTTTTCCTCATATCTCTGTTATCATGATCCAAAAGGTAGGTCATACGATCAACATCAAATGATAATGATGGATCTGTTGTTTTAGACGTTTTTCCCCACATATCCCTGAAAATAATGTTGCGAATTTAAGTTAAATTTGTACAATTCTCTCAATTCATTCATATGCAAAATATAGTGTGATAAAGAAATAAAACCTACAAAATTTTTCATAAAAATGTTTTTGGTTCTTTTTCTTTTTAGAATATACTAGTCCAAGGGTTCCCAACTTGGGGTACATGTTCCCCTAGTGGTACATTTGCCTATATGAAGGGGTACATCTAAGGTTAGCAATAGAAGACAAAATATAGTTATATATTATTTATTTCCAAATAATATACATTAATCAGTGAATGTTCTTTCAAAAAATCATTATTTTATAGTTCTAAAAATCTTCAGGTTCTATTAAAAATTCAGTGGGTTTTTGTCATTTTACTCAGCATTTTTGTCATAAGCAATTTTAGGGGTAGATGTTCCTCTTCCGATATGCAGAAGTGGTACATGGTCAGAGAAAGGTTGGGAACCCCTGTACTAGTCATTAGTTAACTTAATACATAAAATATTGAAAAAATAATCTTGCCTAACATGTCATGGCCATCCAAGGAAAAAATTGTGTGAAAGCCTATTTCACTAAGGAATCATACACCATAGTGCAGGGATGCAAAAATGCAGTCGAGCATTTGCACAACCAAAAATTTGGAGTGTATGAACAGGATTTGCAGAGACGAAGCAGTGCCTAGTTTAACTTAGTTTGTCTGCACATATGTAAAAGATAGCCAAACTCATTTTTGTCTGTAAATATGTGAAAGAAGATAGCCAGCCCNAATTCTTGTCTGTAAATAAATAGAGGTAAGAAATAAATTACATATTTTCTTTCCTAAGTTGTTTACATTTTGTACTTTATGCATATGAATGCTGTATGGCAAGGTTTATATAGTATGTGTGTGCAACTAATATTCACAGAAAAAGTTTGATTCCTACCATAATGCAAGCTAATTTTCAAAGGAAGTCTCAATGTCACCATGCTTCACCAAACATCAGAATTTGATACTGGGTTCAGAAATTTGGAATTGTGCAAATCTTATTTCTAGAAGCCTAAGAGACACTTATTTTGGTTGGAGAATGAGAGTAAGACAAAAAAGAACGTTGCTGCTGTATAGGACTCAGTGGTATGTAGCCCATAAAACAGCCCTATAATGATGTAGACAAGTGCTGGAATTTTGAGCAACTGTGCAGCGTGTTCTTTCATCAGATTTTCATGCGTATCCTTGAAAGATTCAAATAAAGGAAAAACTTACAGATGAAGACATGGGAAAACACATAACCATGTGTGAATTGTTTTATCACATAATCAAAAACAATCCAAGCTTCTTGGATCATGATAGCTTCTTTGACAAAGCAAACTTTCTGATGTCAAGACATGTAAATAGCAAAAATAATGCTTCTTGGGGTACAGACTAACTGGAAAATGTGATTCAGATTGCTATTGTACTCAAACAAAATGCACAGCTTGTGTCACAGCAATTTTAAAATTTGGCATCATTTGCCCATGTTAGTTTGAAGATGGAAATATTATAAATCTGAATTGATGAACACACAGCGTTATGTAGAAATACTAATAACATTTTGGGCATTGTTGTTACGACGCAGAAGGATAGATTAAGTTGAAAAAACAGAACCATGCTCCACACATCAAATGATTCCCCACCCTGGCTTAGGGAGTAACTTCAAAAGATGCTGATCAGCAGGAAATGTGACACAGAGTGGGCAACATACTCACTGGACTTGAATCCCTCAGATTTTTATATGTGGTGGTACCTCAAGCAGGGCTGGCCTTTAGCTGATTGCTTCCAATCGGGCCCTGAATTGAAGGGGGTCCCGTGCTACGCCCACTAACCTATGCAACGTTACACTTTTTATTGAGGCTGCCTGTGTAGCGCCGGCGCAAGGCCCATTGCCAATGAAAACCAAAGTGAACTACGTGTTTTTTAACATCCTTGTTCATCATAATTCGTTCTGGAATTGTGACAGTGGTCATTGCTTTTCTATGTGTGGTCTAGTCTTTTTAACAGCAGCTAGTTAAGGCAGAGTGGGTAGTTTTGAAGCTGTTTTTTGTTTCAGTTGTGAGCGTTTCGTACTTAGTGGGTTATTGTGTTTTCAACAGTTACTGCCATTTGTCTTCTGAAAGTTAAGTTTAGTTCGTAATTGCTAATGTGTGATGCTTATGCGGTTGTTTAATAGTGTTATGCATTTCCCTTGTAAAGATCTGATGAGTCAACCTCTTTCTCTAATTTGTTAATTGCCCTCAAGATTTACAATTGACCATCCCAGTGACCGTGGCAGGGCCGCAATCAACTGATATTTTCGGGGGTGGGCAGACTAATTGCAACTTGTTGTTGTACCTGACAAGTAAACATGTTTTTGAAAATTTCAGGGTGGCAGTTGCACACCCCTGGTTGTGGGCCAGGACCTTGGCATCCTGAGAAAGGAGTTTTCTACCTTGAAGCTAATCAAGGCTCCAGCTCAAAGCATCTTAAAGTTTTGGCTCGAGCTCCGGCTACAAAATAATTTGGTTCATTGAAAACTGAAAATAATTGTATTATTTGTACAATTGTATTATTGCACCAGCGGAGGTATGAGGTGACATGAAATGATATGCTTGATGGATATTGGAACATGTGCGAAAGCATTTGAGAAACCCTGATACACACAAACAAGATTGGGCATCGGAAGGATTTTTCCATAGTGGGCAATAGTTAATTTTGCCAGGTTGTGGCCAAAAGCATTCCTGTAGTGGGGTCAGCAGTGGGTAAATTTTATTTTACCAACTNGAAGCTAACATAAAAATTTTTCAGTTTTCCAAATCCAGGGATTTTAAAGCCNTTCTGCCCTGTTCCAATGCCNATTACAAGGATCATTATGTACACATATGGCAAACCATGCTCATCCATTAACTCCCTTGCTCCACAAATTAGGGCTATGTAACTGGAACCCCAATTTCAGGCTTTGCCTTCGGCTCGTTCATGTGATAGTTTTTGGCTTTGGCTGTAATCATTCAAAATTGCTTAGGCTCGGGTTCTGACTTCACAGCCCATCCATGTGTTTCATTTGGTTTTGCCATTGTACAACATTATAATTCAATGTGGCACAGCAGTTTTTGTGTGATGTCCTGTTGTCACGTTTTCTTGTTTGTTGGTGTTTTGTTGCTAAGCTGTTTTATCTTATCATTGCTGGCTGATTATATCACGCAGTGTTGCTAATTTCATTTAAAACATGGCCAATTTGCCTACCGTACCTGGCATTGGGTACCTGTCCAGAGAGGAGGTATTGATTGAGTGTACCAACTCATGTATTTGTGGAGTGTTATGGAAATGTCCGTGGAACAGATATAGAAAGCCTCTGCGGGAGAAGTAAACTAGGGAGTATGGCCCCAGACACATTTAGCTTGGTATTTCCCTTTTCAGGCCTTGCTCTTTCCCAAATCTTATGATTTCTATGATTATGACTTGATGCCCTTCAAAAAATTTTGCACACACTACTGAGTGGGGCTCTGCAAAAGTACTTCCAATCGGGTCTCGCACTGGCTAAGGCCAGCCCAGACCTCAAGGATAATGTACACCAGAACAACTCTTGGTGAAATAAACACAGCAATTGCAGTAAAAATAAGAAATCCTGAAAAAAGCATGTGGTTGAGTGATTGATAATTTTGCACAANGTGTNCAAGTGTGCCTCNAACACTGTGGTGGCTATTTAAAATACATTTTAGAAAGAAGGTAACTTTATGCAAAGCGATCAAGATTTTTGAAATTTTGAGAAATGATTGTAAATGACTGATGTTCAAGTCCAACAAGTTTCTATAAATTTTATGAACATTGATAAGATATAATAAAGTTCATATGGACTGTCTTTTTGGGGCCACTGTATGCATTTCCAATAATTTACCACTTGGGCAAAACTGTGTAAACATTTTCAATGACTGAGTTAAAAGGACGCAGTTGTTTCAATTTTTGAGTGTATCAACTATAATAAAAACTGCTTACTTTCCACATGCAATATTTACTCAAAGTGAAACAAGTTTGAATTTGTAACCTGCTTTTTTTTAATCTCTGATCATTGGGTTACAAAGTTTTTTTCAATGGAACAAACAAGATGTTTATGTTGTGTGCCCCAAAACACATTCACTACTACACTGTATTTGACTAACTAATTGTAGTTACTGCAGCTTTTAGATGTAGACCAGGGTTGCACAACCTGCAGCTGCATATGGCCTCGATAAAAATTTATGCAGCTATGCACATGAAATTTAACGTATGAGTTATGGCAGTAGTACATTAAACAAAACTCTTTATCTGCGGTATGCAGTTACTTAGCATAAACACAGCCAAATGGAAGTGTGATTTGGAATTTTGCTGGAACACATTCAACAAAATTTTTGATATTTTAGTTGTTTGTGCGCGTGGCTGGCAACGTGCTAATTTCAGTTCAGTAGTTGTTGCGTAGGGTGCAATAACTTTTAACATGCTTGGTCTTTTGCAACCAAATTTTTGACGAATCATCTTCTTGTAAAAATGCATCTTACCTGAAATTTTGAGATCAATCAGGCAAGTACTTTTTGAGTTATTCAATTTTTAGTGTAACTGTTGGATGAAAATAACCTAAAAAACGCCCTGCACCAGCTGAATAATCGTGTGGAATTCGCACCGTGCTGAAGGTGTTAAGAATATAGCATGAAATGTACATGCAATTAACATAAAAACCCACAAAGTATCAATTACATATTTAATTATAATGTCAAAGGCTTACATTTAATTAGGTGGATAAGGTTGGCATTGCTTCCCAAGATAATTTAGGTAAAATTTTTAGAAAGGACATAAACCAAAGTCATGCTGAACTAAAAGTCTTGCAATACATTTGTTTTTTATCATACGCACAGTTGAAAAACCTTGTTTATAACAGTAAATAGAAGAAAAAAAGCAAAAAACTTTCCATAAAATTTGTTGACACCAACAGATATGTTTTCATCATGGATGATTAAAAATTTTGCCGGGTAAATTTTTAAAACAATCTTTGGCTGTTGCATCACTCAAAAGTTCTACAAATTTATCTTGCAAACTCTCTGGAAGAGATCTGGGACTAATCCCTGAAAGGATTTTAAATCAGTTGATATAGAACCATTCAAATCAGAAAAATACTTAACCAACTAATCAAACAGTCAAGTGATTTGAAGAAACGTGCATGTCACCACAAAGTATTTATACAAAAACAAAGTACCAGTATACAAAATTATGATCGTGTATCCTTGATATTTCTCTCACACACTACTAAGGGCACATTTAATACTGTTTGAGAACCCCTGATCTTGCGTTGTATGACAATGTCTGAATGTAACAGATGTTGTTGATGCTTTGTCCTAGTGTTTGTTTCTCTTCAGTATTGAATGCATGAATCAACTCAAACACATCCTATGATGTGTTGTGCATAAGCATTTTTGTGTTCTTTTGACTGCCCTGTAATATGGAAAATGTGTCTGAACCAAACATGTAAACAGAAATAGAAAATACTACACAAAGCATAGCAGTACAGCACAGCTGTAAGCAGTGGTGCATTGAGCCTGGCAAAAATGGGTCTTTCATGGAAGAGCAGCTTTTTGGTAATACTTTTCAGAATAAAATCAGATTTTCTGTAGCTGCTTCAAGATCCAATCTAACTTGGCTAGTATCCCAACCATAATTATAAGATTTTGTAGTACTGGTCATACCATCAAGCACATAAAGAAAGATTCTCAAGTATTACTTATTTTTGTTCACAGCACATTTATTACATCGCAACTGCTTTTCACTCCTATGGATGAGGTGCTGAAAAATAAACATAGACAGCTTGTCAAACTATCAGCAAATGGCAGCTGTACAACAATGAGAACTCTATATCCAAATGTACATGAACTTATAAACATGATGTTGATTTAGGTAACCACTTGAATAAATACGTGGCTGGAACTTTTTTCAGTTTATCAAGATGTTGTTAACAATAGACTTCCGAAAGTGCTTGCTGAAGAAAATTGCTGTGATGATTTTGTGTTGTAATGCAAAACAGAATTACAAGAAAGTAATGTAAGACATCTTGCGCAACAAACAGGTCATCAACTGTTCATGTATCAACAAAGTTGTTTTTGAAATATAAAACTAGGCTTACGAGCTACTTTATAATTCTGAGTAGATTAAAATCTTTTGATGTTAACATACATAATCAATGCATGTAAATATCTTAACTAATTTTGCATTAGCTCTAAGGGTAAGACCCTTACGTCATAAAAAAAGATAGTGTCTATTTTTCCGCCAGCAGCAAAAGCTCTGCTGGGGATATTTTGCCATTTCATTTGAACTGTATCGAGTTTTGTCCACACAATGATATAATGCTGAGTTTATGACACTAACAGTTTGGTGAACTTGGTCAAATAGGAAATGTCCACTCCTGCTGTGTGAGTGGCTGTTGGTTTGGCTTTTACCATTGTTGCTTTGGTTTTGCTAATAGAGATAACAGTTTTGATGGGAGCGCTTTTTACGTACATTTAAAAAAGTTTTGAAAACCAGATGCGGGTTTACATTTTTCGTTAGGTTGTGGATTAGAGTTGGGGTTTAGGTCTTAGGTTTGTGACAAGGACGATATGCTAATCCAAGCATATTCATGTCTTTATCATGTGACCAATTCAACTAATCGGATTTAGCTAATAATAGCAAAATAGCTCTAACAGTGCTTTTGTCGCTAACACTGATGGCAAAATAAATACTGCCAAGAAAGAATATGTTTGGACAGACATCTGTGTGGTTTATGGCAGGGGTGGAAAACCTATGGCTTGCAGACCACACAACATGATGTTGACATGCCATGGTTATGCATGCTCAATAATGTGGTTTATGTCAGCATTTTCATCACCAAAATTTTGTTGGATATGCATATTAAAATATAAAAATGTTAGATTTGTGTGTCAAAATAAAAAAACATTATGTATAATACTTTGGTTCTTGCTGTTTGTATTTTTTATCATAACCTAATAGCCTATATAATTAGAATTTTTGTGGCCCACCCATAACATTGTACCCTTTGTGTGGCTTGTGATGGTAAAACAAGTTCCCCATCCTTGATTTACTCTGTGTCAAATGCTTTTAACAACAACACAAGTATAGAAATACTGTCTTCAAAGCAGTTGCAAAACGTGTCTGTAACCCTGTGATTCCGCCGGCTTTAATGCCTTGTACTACGTTCTGTTTTGTCTGTTTTTATCGACCTGCGTTCTGCAGGGTGTGTGCGGAATTCTAGAGGAGAGCATCTAACTTAAAAAAGATGAATTACTAAGATATAAAAACGCGATAAAAACAACTATTTTACCTTATTTCCTTTGGAGACATTGTGTTCTTAACCTCACCAGTGGAGTTAGAAGCAGTGACTGGACTAGAATGCAGAAAACGTCCGTTGTTATTGGTACTCATTGGACTTGCAGAAAAAACAGAACCTCCAAAGAAAACGTATCGTTTGGTGAAACCAAAATAACTATGACACTGCATCAGTTTTCTGCTCGCCATCGCTTGGAATTGAGATGTTTGGACACATCAGTTACAAATTAACGCTTCATGTAGCTAAATAAACTACACGTAAAAGAATCGAGGATAAATAATTGTCGGGTACTGGATACCAGCAAGCCTACGCAACAGTGCAACCCAGCGTGAAATGTCGCGGGATCAGCATACCAACTCGACCGAATCCATACTTACTAGATGGCAGTGTTGTACACTGTGCAGCAAAGTTACTACAAAGTCTTTATAGTAACTTTGCTGTGCAGCTGTGCAGCAGAGGTGGTACCGGTCAAAGTTGCTATAAAGACTTTGTAGTAACCTTGGTACCGGTCAAAGTCAGGGCAGGTTTTAAGTCGATATGACTACTAATCAACGCAAACTTACGCTTTCTATCGAAGCTGCTTGTTTATAGTGCCGGCGTGGCGCTCAGCGTTTGAGAGACCAAACCGGTTCTCAAATTTTTTTCAACGGTTTCTCAAAATGCAGTATAAACTCGCTTTACTAACACCATCAAAGTAGGCTACATCAAAATCTTACTTTACAATCATCTTGGTTTTCAGAAGAAACAGTTGCGGCCCTCCAAAGAATCTATGCAGTCAGAAAGGTCAAATCTTAAGAAAACCCTGGAGGGGCCCACAGTATTTTGTAAGCGTGGGATCTGTTACCAACGAAAATCCAAGTGAACTGCACGGTTTTTATCATTTCTGAGATGTAGCCTAACAAATTGAAAGTTGTAAAAAATCTAAAAGACAGAAAATGGAATAACTTTCGTGGAAATTTGAGGCTATACTACACTATACTTGCCTCTTTTATTGGGATATCTATAATCACTTCATATGTTTCTTTATTGTTGATACAAAAAATAATTTTTAACCTTCTCCAGGATGTTCAAAACCTGTTATAATAAGCGCTTTTACTCATTGAATCGGTGCTCTATTAAATGTTTTTCACTGAATCATTTTCCACGTCTAAAGTATGCATCGATAGGCAGGTGTTTTGTTGTTGGCTTCAACAGTCGCATTTGGGCAATGGATTTAAGACAGGTGGTGCCTTATTGTGTTTCAAGCCGATGCAATACGACTTATTGTTATTTGTTTGTTTACTAAATTACTCGCATTGTGAACCATCTTGTACTGTGAAACGGTTTTGCTTCCCGTGCTAATTTCTTCCGCCATAAGCTTGTCGGCGATGTGTTTTTAGCAAAGAGATCTAGCAATGTGCTTTTCCCACACTGCGCTTGAGCTGACTTCAGAGAGTGCTTGTAGGAACGAAAACCGTGGTCTCCGCCTACAGAGAGTGAGGCTTGCAACTCTCCTTGATCCGGCAGTGCAAGACAAATAAATGCACATTACACTTGTTGCGCAACAACACCCCCAAAAGAACACGGCCACAACTTCCCCACAAACGAAAATACGTACCACCTAATAAATGTATCGGAAATCCTGTTGTGTACCCAAA
>JGI24021J15306_10008819_pt1 | contig 12426 bp, 10 predicted proteins | sample Ectturendosymbi1_FD_15306 | JGI IMG/M metagenome (IMG submission 15306)
AACACCATCCTCTCAAAATGCTCCGGATTAACAATATTGAAAGTGCTGCAAATTCCAATTTAAGAATTACGTGTGAAAATTTGGAGTATTGCTGTAAACATGATGCTGTATTGAATCTGGCAGTGAACAATGTGTAAAACCAAAAGTACAGTTGAGTGACATTATTAGCATGAGTAATAAGTAAAGTGATTAGGTTGTTTCGGTCGTTCCAGTTTGGCATAACCGTTCAAATTGTGTGTACCAATGGAATGAGGAATGCCATGAAAATAATGGGATAAGAAGCTAGGCTACTCCTACTCACCTACACTGTACCACACACAAGGAAAAGTAGTTTGCAGTGAGGGTTACAGTAAGTAAGCATCTGAAAACCATGCCGCAGAGTTGTCAATTTGGCTTTTTCAAGCCAGATTTTCAAATTGTGGCTTTTTTGACACATTGATTACACTTGGCTTTCTTGAAAATAAAAAAAGCATTGGTTACACATCTTTAAATTTGAACCGTTGTTCAACCATCTCCTGTAACGTGACAATAATGCACGAGGAGAATGCAGTAGGCTTGGTAGAAACATAGTAAACACAAAAGGTAAACCTCTAAAACCTAAATGTAGCCCGGACCTAACACTAATGCTAACTAGCTAAGCTAACACTAACCTAATGCTACACTAACCTAACGCTAACCTCTAAACCAAAAGTTTAGAAAGTTTTGAAAACAGTAACTGTAAAGAAAATCTGACCCCACGAATTGAAGCGTGCAAGCAATCACTATTACAATGCAAGGCGCAAAGTTCAAGTTAAGATGCAACGCCCAACCATTGGCATGGCAGACTTGAAAGCTATCCGTTATGCTACCAGTAAAGCGTGTGCGACCCAGTTGTGTTCGCACACCTTCAGTGTGGACTTGAACCCAGAAACCTCGATGGCACTGACTTAAGCAGTTGTTGCTGCCTTCAGCTCGCCAGACGATTCGGCCAAAGAGAGCTCTTACTTCCATCCATGTGCATGGAAGTCACTTATATGTGTCGGTCGCTTGGTCTTTCCTTTCTCCTTGCTTTGGATGACTGTGCTTACATGTAGTGGTCGCGTTAGCGTGACTGCTACACCAGGTCGACGACGCTTGAGTGACAAACTGACCGCTTTAGTTTATTCGAAACGCGTCATACAAGGTGGTATGGTGGAATAAGTTTTGAAACAAGAAGATCCATGGGTGGTCCCATAGCCACTTTCTAAAAAAAGCCAGACAAAATTTGGCTTTTTTTCGGTTAGAAAGGCTTGACCCTAGTAGACTAGTGAAACATTGTCTGAGCTGCATATTCATTACAAATCTCTTCTGACGAGAGTCTATGGCCATGCACTCCAGGGTGCAAAGAATATTTCAAAGTTTTTACTATTCTATTGCCTTACAAATGTTTGATGTAATAAGAAATGAATGTACAACCGTCTATTATAATTACATTGTTACAGGGAAAGAAAATGCTTCTAAAGATTGGAATTGTGTTATATTGATGTATCTGACAAGTTTTACTATATCTATTAATTGTGTTTGGTTATGCTTGTTTTATATGTATAGGCCTATGTTTTAAGACTGCTATCTGACATTTTTGTCTTTTTTGTGACAAGGTCTAGCTTGTTATTGGTGAAGACAGGTTGGCAACCCTGCCATGCGTCAACCATGACAGCGTGGTAAGTATAGGAAGCAGGAGCATGTGACACATAGCAACAGCACACAGTACAGACCATAATAGAGTTCCCATAGCCACATGTTGGTGTTTTTGTTTATGGAAAGTCCACTGCGCCTTATCAATATCTGTGAGTGTGAACTAATTAAGAGATGGTTTGGTTACTAGGCCTATATTTGTTCCACCGTATTTTTGTGAAAGCTTTTCAATATGGTGTAAAGTTCTGTATCTCCTATGATATGCATAACTGATTTCCTCTTATAATTGTTTTTGAATTTGTTAACATAGACTCAGTGCTGTCAAAAAAGGTGTTGTTGTTTCATTTCATAGGCAGATAAAGGTTCAAGTTGAAAATTATAGTAACTAATTTCTTGAGGTGATTTTATAAAATCAGTAGGTATATAAAAACCAGTTGAATAAGGTGACATGTCTGGTCGTCCTGTTAGCTCAATGAGGGGTAGACCTCCAACTGGTTCCATGGGTCGCCCCCCATCTGGCATGAGAATGGGGCCACCTACTACTGGTCGTCCTGGCACAAGAAGTGGTAATGCAGCAGGGGGAAGCAGCGTATTTGCCAGTGGAATTAAAGTTGCTGACAGGTAAATTAAATTAATTGTGTTTCTTTATTGCTTGCGTATGTTTGAATGAGTTGTAATGTTTATTTATTGGCAAGGTATATTTTACCATCAGAATTGGTCACGTGACAAAGATGAAACCCTTGGATTAGCGTATCATCCTTTGACATGATGTAAAACCTAAACCCTAAAGCTAAACCTAAACTGTAAACGTAAACCTTAAATGCTAATGTTAAACCTAAACTGTAAACCCTATACCTAAACCCTAAAGTTTTGGAAACATAAAAAAAAAACTAATTAAAAACTGGTCTTTAAAGTAAAAGCAGCAGCGGTGAGAGCCAAACACACAACCACTAGAACAGCAGGCATAGACATTTCCTTTCGACTAGGTTCACCGTGCAACTAATGTCACGAACTCAACGATCTATCTGGACAAAAGGTGGATAAGGTTCAAAGGAGTTTGAATGGTAAAATATACCTAGCAGAGCTTTTGCCGCCATCGGCAAAGTAAACACTACCTTATTTATTTCATACTTTGCTTATTATTTCATAGTTGTTATTTAATTTAGGCAGTGTCTATTTTGCCTCATGAGACTAAAGCACTACTGGANCTATTTTGCCTGTCAGCCGAACACAACTGGTTAAAGTGGTCACATGAAAATTCAGAGCACATGCCCCACATTACCTGTTTAGTTGACTGTGATGTCTGTAATGGCTCAGCCCAATGGACAAGTGTTGTTATGGTTTCAGTGAGGTCAAGCTGTTGCAGCTTCTTGTCTGCATTGTGTGAACTTTTGCTAAACCTCAACTCCTTGTCTCTTTGTGTATCGTACTTGTCATATGATCATTTCAACCAATTGTGTTTGACTAAAGGCAAAATAGCCCCAGCACAGCTTTTGCCTCATGAGGCAAAATAGACACTACCTTTATTTTCTGGATATAATTAAACTTGGTTAATCCAAAGTCATTTTGTTTTCTATTAAGATTCCAATGTCTGCGTTATAGTCTGGCACAAACTAATAGAGCAAATTAATGTTGGTATGAACTTTGGTGCATCCATAATTGAATTCATTTCAGTTGATTGTAATTATTGTGAATTTTTTGGTCAAACCAGATAAATCTTTACAATGGTGAGATTATAACAGGCAGTCACACATCTGGAATCAATGTTTTTAGAAAGTTACGGTTTGGAAATTTTAGACATTACTAGTGATAGACCAAAACTACATTGATGCAATCCAATAGTGGAAATGATGTATAAATATACCATTTTTGTAGCTTCAGCATAAAAGATAGAATTTCAGTTTAATTTAAAATTATGTAGAGTTTTAAATTTTCAAAACTTGCATCTATCGGAACAATCATTTAAAATGTTTTCTCAGTGAAGTCAACAACAAATAATAGATCGTTTTTTCTTGGTGGTTAACTGATTTTGAAGTTATTAATCGTAGCTAGTGGATGAATGTTTTTGGTTATTAATCATAGCTGGTGAACATTTGTGTTACCCATTTTTAGGGAAATTTCTGTTGAGGGAAGAATCGTGGATATTTACACCAAACAAGGCAATAAGATTAAATACTTTAACTTAAGAACAGTTTACCATTGAATTGGTTTGCGTTTGATCCACTTGCATGTTGGATTTTTATCATTTAAATTACTGTATATGGGCGCAATGTTAGTTGAAATGATTAAATAAAATCTCTGTAAAGGGTTTATATGTTGTGTATTATTTGTGGTTGCATTGTTTGCTAAGCAAAATGCTAAAAACTGTTTGTGTGAAATTATACCCACTAAAATTTTTGAAACTAATCAGGTTATGAGTTGACCATTATGCGCAGACCAATGACTCAGCAAGGATTGAGTGGACAGAAAACAAGTAGAGGCACCCAACGACAAATTCAGGACCGGACATTTTGGCTTGGTGAAGTTCGTTCCAAATGCAATGAGATGTCTACTGAAATTAGAAAAGTAGAAAATGATATCAAAAAATTTCAAGAAGAGAACAATACATTTTTGATGTTTGAAAAACGAGCTGAAACCTTAGCTTCTGAAATCTCTGACTTGCAGGTAGGCTTTGTGTGAATAAATGTGCAACTATCTTTAAGTTTTCAAGAGCTGTCAACTAATTTTTTGGATTGCCAAGTGGTACAAAGCAATTTGTTGTAAACTACACATAAGCACTCTAATATTAATACCAGTGCTTATGCAACCATGTGTTTATTCCAGTGATTCTTTGTTGTTTGCAAATATAGTGCTTTCATTAGTGCATGGATGTAGTAGCACAGAAGGTGTAGTTTAACAAGATCTGATTATAATATGTATAAACACAACTGCATGAGTTTGTAGTATTGTATTGTATTGTGTAACGTCTTTAGTGGTACAAAGTGTGTACAAGTTTAACTTGTAACTTTAGCATAATGAAATTATATTTTATTTTATTTTTGTGACAGCATCCTGTATTGTGATATGTTGCTTGCTTGCCGGACCTGTACTTTGATAAATGAAATTATAAAACATTTTTAACAGCTAGTATCAGAGATCGACCGATATGGCTTTTTTGGGGCCGATACTGATGCCGGCCATTCATGGACTGATATAGCCGATAACTGATATTTCCAAAATATTTAAATCGTGATTTCTACTACATTAGCAAAAACAAAATGTATTCTATGCGTTACTTTTTTTGAAAAACTTAAAAATTTGGCATTTATGAGCTAAAATTTTTCAAATTGCAGCAATTTCAATATTTTCTTATGATTTTTAATTAATCTGATTAATGACGATGCTTTTGTTTTCGAATGCTTTTGTTCAACGGCTGACGCGTGCTTCATGGTTCATCTTGTCTGCTTGTTTATGAAAACGCACCTGCTAGTGTTGCTGCAAGATAACTTCCTTGACTTGTTTCGTTGTGCTTTCTTGCGCAAGTTGTCTGGATGCGTGAGGAAAATAACAGCGTTTTGTCAACACCTACTGAGGCCGATACAATCAGCCGTTTTGGCCAATACCGATATATCGGTGAAACCCAAATATCGGCCCGATATATCGGTCTATCTCTAGCTAATATCTTCCCAGACGTGCAACAGCTCTACATTTTACTTTTTTGGTGTCAGGTTTTTGAAAAATGTAGGCACTATCCACAGTTTCTTGAATGAACTACTGAATATTTTCAGGGTGAGCTTCATGATTACAACATGATGATTGACCGTGTCAATATGAACCAAGAGCTTCCTGACATGGTTGAAGACCTTGATGCTTTAAAGATAAAAAATGATAAGGAAGCAGAAAGTCTTGAGAGAATTTTTGAACAAAAAGAAAGCAAAGAGAAACAGATTGAGGTCCTGGATCGTGAAATGAGTCGCCAAAAAACTTTGACTGAAAATCGTGTTCAAGACATGGATCCTGACATGAGGCAGCACTACTCCAATTTAAAGAGAGATGGCCTACAGGTAAAACAAAGTTGCAATGGTTTGGCTGGAGTTTCAGTTCTATAATGTTCCACCACCAGTTGTGTAATGGTGGTGGAACATTGTAGAAGTTCGATGTCAGTTCTATAGTGATTTACAAAAAACGAAGTCATGGCATTCGCTTGCTCTTACTGCCTTTTTTCTATTATTATTATGTGTTGTTGTGAGACATACATATTTGTACATAGTTTTTATCCCAGTTTGCCAGCTCAGAAAAAATAAACACCATGTATTGCAAGTAATTTGCTGTTTGAATGCACGTTTCTCAAACTTTTGCTTAACATAAGACCACGGTGCATGGGTTTGCTTTGATGTGTGGTGGACAATGGACACCTTCATGTGAGAATTATCCATTGTCTCACATGTATTGTTTAATAACTTAGTTGTACAAAATTTTACTTTATGACTGCCTCAGAGACCAGGTTTTAGATATGGGCACAAATAATGCACAGTTTAGTGAAACACAGTTATGGCACTTTTTTAAGTAAAATTTATTCGTTTTTCTGCAGACTATGGATGAATTAGTGAAACTGCAAGATGAACTGGATGCACTGGCTTCAAAGCAAAGCAACCTTGAAGCAGAAATGCAGCATGACATGATGAAGCAAGAAGCAGTTCGCTTATACGAGAAACTAAACGATTTAAAACAGAAGCAGAATCAGCTCGAAGAAGAAGATCAATCTAACCTGAGTCCTGAACAAGAGCAGCAACAGCTTTTGGCCACCGTCAAGAGCTTGAATCAGGAGATATCATCGATGGATCGGCAGAGCAAAGAACTTGATGATAAAGTGCGAGCGATGCAGGAGGAGCTGCAACAAGTCGAAGACGAGTTGGAAGACCAAGAGGTGAACGCGGTTGAACTTGTCGATCTCTGCGTTAGTTATCGTACAAAACCAGTGTATAACAGTAGTGCATCTGATTACTGTTTCTGATTTTTAAAGGTTTTGTTGTATGTTGCGCTATTAAGTGACAGTAAAACGAAAAAAAAATACAACGCTAATGGGAATAACCCGCATTAGTGCAGAAAGTCCAGGTGCGAGTCTGCGATGTTAACAAAGCAGAATTCGGAATTTTTGCAAAGTTATATTCAGTACAAGGATGCAAAAACACAAAATTAAACGCCATGGTGTAATTTTCAAAAGCAGCTATTTTCATGTTCAGGAAATATTCAGTGAAAACCAAGACTTTGAACCACGAAAAACAACGGGTGTGCGACATTCGCAAAAATGCAGCAGTAACTTCAGGCTTCAAACCGATCGCAATATTTGCATGTGAATGGTCACCATGACACATCAACTAGCCACGAAGGACAACGCCGTCATAGTGCCTGATCTTTAAACACTAAAAGTGCAGAGCTAAAGAGGACGCATCCAGGTCTAAAGACGAACCGTGCTCTAAATATATAGCGACGATAAAAGAGCCACATGTTTCCAGTCAGTGACGAAAACCTAAATTTCTGATTCATCTAAAAAATTTTCACAGTGAGTCACTCACTATCAATGTCCAGCTAGCTGAGTGTGGTCTCAGCCTTCCAATGTGTTACCTGCGTATTTCAACTTTTTTAGTTCAATTGTTAAGTGTTCGTTTGTCTTGTCAGTATTTAAATAACTTTACGAGCAATTTTTCCTTGGTTAAACCGACTGACGTAATGTCTGCATAATCGGAATCTTTTATCTTTTAAGAGCGGCCTTTGTAGCCGAACACTTAAAGCAATTTTTCGTTGACATGTACAATAGCGTATGGAACTACATTCCCTGGTTTTACAGTAGAACCAGAGTGCAATTCGCGGACAAGTTTATCAGTGGAAAGTGGACCGTGGACAAAAGTTGAGAAAATAGACCGTTTTAAGTCAAGTGCATCTGTTTCTTTTATAACGTCGGTCGAACCTAGTACTAAGTGTTCTGATCAACAGCAGCAAATACCACCTTTGTAACGATCGTCCTTCCGGCTTGGCCAGCCATTACATTCCAACCGCGTCATTCTCAGCTATTTATCTCGAAATTACGGTGGTAGGGTTGGGGAGGAATCTCGAGTTCAGACCATCTGGAAGTGAATTTCTTCATGTTGGCAAATGAATAAAAAATACAGAAATTTTAACTGAAGCCCCAGTTGTCTTTTCGTCCTACTGCAGCCAGTTGTAGAGATTGATAAGCTCATATAGCTGTGAAATGGTGATGCAGTTGGATACTGATGTTTTGATGAGTGCGACGCAACTTTGCATTTCGTGAATTTGCCGTTTAGTAAAAACGGTGAACGTTGTAATCACCCAGAAGTGTAACATACTCTGCAAAAGCACGTTCTGGATGAAATAGAGCTGAAGCACGAAAGAAAAATTTTATATTTGGTAAGCTTCGGAATTGACCTTGTTTTCTGGCGCAATTAATCCGTGTTCACAAAGCGTGAAACGTAAATGCTGAGCAAAGTAAATTGAGCCATGTCATTTTATTTGCTACTGTAGAGCGAGGCGGCACAGAAGTTTCGGCAGATACAGAAACGAGAACAGGTGATCGACGATTTCGAAAGAAACTACGATCGTACAAAGGAAGAGGAAATCGAACAACAGCAAGCGCTCGATGAAAACATCGTCGCTTTGTTGGAAGAAATATCGAAAACATTGTCTACTGCTGCCAATCTACCCTCTACGAGTGAGATGCAAGCTCTTAAGGTGAAACTGCTTACTGTTTTTTCTTTGCTGAATTACGAAAGTGATCTTTCCATGCCCCATTTTTTAGGTCAAAAAGTAACGGAAGGTAGCATTTGCCTTCATTGCTCCATACGACCTTTTCAGGAATCAGCGCAAAACGCATTTAGTTTTACTCAAAAAAGTTTTCGAAGTCAGATTTGCCGCTTGTGTGCGGACTTTGCATATTGCATGATGATGTCCTGCTGGAGTTGTTGCTGTTTCGATTTCGTGTGCAGAAAAACAAAAAGATCATGCCGGTCTATGAACTGAACTTGTTTTTGATTGATGTGCACTGTCTAGGTTTGATTTAGTGTGTTGCTTGAATGAATGTCGTGATCGTGGGGTTAACCTCTACTGCAAGTTTTTGTCAGTCAGAATATTTAGAAAAAGTAATTTTAGCAGCAAAAAAACTTTTTTGCTTTGGCGACATCTGCCTTGCAGTCGATCGACGCTCATGGACTTTCTTATGTTCAGGATGACTTGCAGTTCAAAGAAGGCGAATTGCACAAAGCAGAAGCGACGTCTAATTCGCTGGTGGCACAGACCTCGAACCTTCAGTTCCAGCTGAACAAAGTCGAAGAATTGGAAAATAAAATTACTTCCGAGAAGAGCGAATTAATTCAAAAAATGGACAAGATGCAATCAGAAATAGAGACTTACAAGTAAACGCTGATTTATTTGACCAATTCCAGTTAGAGCAGTGTTTCTCAAACTTTTTTGTTCCATCGCCCCCTTTTCACTCTCGACACATCGTTATTGTCCCCCCAAGCCTGATAAAGCAAAGATAGCATTTTAAAGCATTTTATTTAAAGAAATCGATGCGTACCATGGTCCCATGTTCAGTGTGATGGATGTGCTAGGCGGCCTTCACAAAGGTTCGAAATATTAAGAGACACTTTAGTGAGGTACAGTCGTAGAGCACCTCACTAATGAACAAGCGGTTTCTTTGCTTTGAGAACATTAAGAACACAGCCGAAGTTAACTCAATGATCGTTGACTGAAGTTAATTCAATGATCGATTAGTGCTAGTGATTGAACGTTTTCGCCCCCTTTGTGTTGTTTTCCCCCTTGTCCCTCAAAATCGCTCCCAAGGGGGCGATTCCGACCACTTTGAGAACCACTGAGTTAGATAAAGGCAATCAGTGATCCGTTCATGACGGAGTCGATCTTTTTTGCGGCAAATTTTCGGTAAACCGGAACCAGGCAGCTCACTCTGGAGATGCATGCCGGGTTGCAGGCCATTAAACAAACCAGGGTTGCAGAGTCGTGAGGAGTCGGACGTTTTTGTGTGGAGTCGGAGTCGGATTCCTAATAACACTGGGAGGCGGAGTCGGACTTTTTTGTCCGACTCTGGACGTCCAATTGGATCATTTTTTACATCACACTCCTAAATTAGGAATTCCTGTTGAAATGGTACAATTTCTTTTGAAACTCTTCTTGAAACAGGGATTTCTTGCCGTGCACCACGATTTCCCTTGGGTTTTGACAGCCAAATTTCATTCCCGTAATGTCAAGGAGTCGGAGTCGGAAATTTTGGAAAGGACGGAGTCGGATATTTCACCTCCGACTCCGCAACCCTGAAACAAACTCAAGCAAATCGACTCAGCTTGGCAGTACGTCAACCGCAATCGAGTGCGGCTCCTGTCTCCAAAATCGGGCAGACTGAAAGAGTGATTCGCGCCAATGATAATCATCCATGCACTTTTTTTCTGCTCAGAAACTTGGACGAGTTGCGTGCCGACTCCGAGCGCCGCAAGCGCGAGCTGGAAAGGGAGTTGGAGGAGTTGAACGGCCGGAAGCATGACTGCAGGAAGCGCGCCGAGCAAATGTATCGTCAGTACCAAGAGCTGCTGAAAGAACTTGAGGAAAACGACACTCACACTCAGCTCAACAACCTTCTGAAGAAGTGGCAGCACGTTGAGCAGAATAACTTCAGCCTTAAGGTAAAAGTATGGAAAATGTTTCATTGACTCGCTTTCTTCCCCAGTTAGTGTCATAAATGGGGCAAGTGCTTGTTGCTGTGTCTGTCAAACATTACAGTCGACGGACAACTTGTTGACGGACAAGTTCTTTAAACTCCTGCATTATTCATGTTCAAGATCCAATTATTGATGAAGTACAATATAACGCTTTCACATCCTTCATCATAGTTGTTTAGACTACGCATTAACTCCTTGTTCAAAAGCCGTTGTTTGCCCGTGAATCACTGTATGCATTGCAGAAGAATAAAAAGTTTAAACTTTTCGTTGGGGTTTAATTCTTGTTTTGAAATGTGTCAAGGAGCATATTTGAGGAAAATTTTAGAACCACTGGCGTAAAACATAGATGCGTTCATGAATTGCTTGAACATTTTCAGGACAGCTTTGTAGATTAATCTATGCTTATCACGAGAAAACTCATTTTGTTTTGCTAGTCAGTTTTGAAAGTTGGTGCCAGCTTTTTGGTGACGCACCCAGGGGCAGTGGCGCGTACAGAATCGCGTTTTTGGGAGGTGAGTTTGAAAAGGAGACCAACTGGGAATCAACTGAAAGAGAAAAACAAGGTGGCCATTGTTCGAAACGTGCGTCAATTTATGCTCGAACTCCTATTTTCCTTCTCGTTGTTGTTAAACGACCAAGAATAAGTTGTCAGCTTCAACCAGAGGCCACCTTAAGCGACGAAGGCGCAATCTCACCATATATTTAGGCGTCAATGAAAATACCAGAAAGCACCACCTGCTTGGAAGATTAAACAGACCTGAGTCGCATTCCTTACCTGACAGTGTCTGGAGCAGGGGAACAACCTTTTCGCTATTTTCGGCCGCACTACGTTTGTTTTCATGAAGTGCCGGCGCCAGTGAGTTCAAGATATTTTGTCTTCGCATGGCTTTTGTACTACTTCCTCACACTGAGCCTAGGTCGTCCTGCTAAATATTCTCACACAATAGACAAAGAGGCGATATTAATAACTAATGCATGTCTACCTTAACATAAATTTTATATTACATGTGCACGGCCGCATATATTTTCATCGAAGACCACATGTTTCCGTACATTGCAGGTTGTGAACCCCTGATCTAGAGGGTATCTCCGCCGTCAACTACGGCATTTGAGCAACCCATGTATGGGGTCTGGAGTAGGCTGTTCCAAAATTTTAGACCNTGAAACGANTTTAGGTGAATTCTGAGCAACTCTTCGGACTGACGTTCATTGAAATCAATCACATACTCTGCGACTTTCCGCCCGTGCGGATCTACAGGNAAACAGACAGTAAAGGGGGTCGCAAATTGCAATGCTGCAATTGAAGTTTGCACAGTAGTAGCGAAAGTCGCTATTCGCGTCTGTCCCACTGCCCCGTTGAGTGTCGCGTGTGTTGACGCTCCTGACTCTCTATTTCAGGAATATGTTGCTTCGCGATCAGTTGATTGCGATGCTGTGAAAGGAAAAGTATTGAAAGGCGTTGCGGAAATGAACAAGATTTTACAAGAAATCTGCGCTAAGTCGTCCCTCTACAACTCTCCGTACAGTTCCATGCAATAGCGCGCGATCAGCGTTGCCCTGAGCAACCCGGTGTGATGTCATCGTCGTTGACGGTTCGCAGTATTCGATGCATTCATGTGTACTTAGCCGTTGGGATCTCGCTGGAAAGACATTTTATTTTGCACGTCGCATAGACCTTTTACTTTTGATAATAAAGCAATTGCCGCTAACGTTGGGTGACGTTTTTTACATTGTAGGCCAAACGGTTGCGCCGGCAAAAATAAAATTCATGGCGATTCTTTCGGCATCTTCTTGCTCTCAAGAGGTAACCGAATTATAACCCACTAGCCTTCGCAATAGCTGAAATGAGGAAATCACGCTGAAAATATTCAGCGAGATGATCGACTATAGGTCCCGTTTTTTCAAGTGGCGCTGGCGACAGACTGATTTTATTTTGGGACTGATTTGTCCACTGTTCAGAATAAGTTTTCCAATCCAGCAGATGACTGTAGGTTGTGGCTCGGTGTTCTTACTAGCTTCTTGCAAGATGGTGAGAAAGTAAATGGGTTGA
>JGI24021J15306_10008820_pt1 | contig 12425 bp, 6 predicted proteins | sample Ectturendosymbi1_FD_15306 | JGI IMG/M metagenome (IMG submission 15306)
GGTGGCGCCGAAATTGAACGCTATCTCGGCGTTCTTCAACACGCAGCTGGCGAACATGGCTTGCTTGCGGATGTGGGCGGGAATGTCGAATGCATGACCGAGATCCACGCCGTTCTTCGAGAACCTGACCGTTCCTGCGACGAACACGTCGTTTATCACGTGATCATATGCAATGGCCAATGACAAATCACATTTTGTCTATCACGTAATCCTATGCAACGGCCAATCAGAAATAAAAATTCGTTTATCACGTGATGCTACGCAATGGCCAATCAGAAAACAGATTTCGTCTATCACGTGATCCTACGCAATGGCTAATCAGAAATCAGATTTCATTTATCACGTCATAGGTGTAGCTAGGGGGGGCCTAAGGGGCCATGACCCCCTCAAAAATTTTTAAAAAATATGGTCATTTTGTGCTTTGAGAGGCGTTGTTCCAAACAAAATAGTGTTATTCGCTTAAAATCAAACATTTTGGCCCCCCTCAAATTTCTGGGCTGGCTACGCCACTGTATCGCGTGATGCTACGCAATAGCCAGTCAGACATTTTGGTTTTAAACAACGATAACAAGGGTTACGCTTCGCAAATAATTGTGGGAGGGTTAAGAACATCGGGATTTCACACCATCAAGTTCACAAAAAAAGAAGACACGTGTAATTTTCAAACATCTCACCATTATCTAGGTCCAGATAGCAGCCGATGACGTCGTGCATGGTAAAGGGTTCGCCATAAGTGTCAAACTGGCGATTGTTGGACTTCTTCCCTGTTCCGCCGAAGCCGTAGCCGAACTTGTCTGTGCCGAGGTTCAAGTCTGCCGACAAAGTCGACCACCCGATTCTGTTGAGACCTTCGTCTTTGCAGAGGGCCTGAGAGAGCAACGGAGCGCTTGTCAGACATTTGCAGACACAATGTCAATCGCAAAACGAGACGATTTTCGCAATATTTAAAAGATGCAAGGCTGAATTTAAAATAAGAATAACAGAGCTCTGTCTATCTAAAGGAATCCTTTCCCAGCAAAGAATCTGACACTAAGATCTTACAAAGTATACATTTCGTTTATTAGGTAGGCATAATCAGTTCTTATTCAAATAAAATCAAGAATAACCGAGCGTTGGTTTTGTCAAGTGCTTGCGATGTTTCGACTTACGCACACGCACAGTGACGTGTACAAAGTACAGTTCGTCGAACACGGACAGCGGTGGCGAAAATTGTGCAAGTTCTCTCTACGTGTCAACAGCGCCTGGAGGAAAATCACAGATAACAGAAGCTATACAGAAAAGCCACCCTGTCAATCAGCTGCGACAATAGCTCGCACGCTTCCAGCCCGCTACTGCATCTAGCTGAGCTTCGGCAGATCTTTGGGGTGTTGGCAACGCACATTGGGCGTCGGAAGAATTTTTTCCAGGGGGGGACAGTAGATTTTTCCGGGGGAAGGCAACAGTGGTGAAATGATTCACCGACTCCGAAAATCAGAGAAAACATTTTACTACAAAAATGTAAATAGCAAAATATCAAATTTCAAAATCCAAGGGGGGGGCAAGATCCTCTCCTTCCGACGCCCATGGCAACGCATGCGTTTATTTCAAACTCACTTCATAATAATATTTTCCCTTCGTGACGCCCTTCGTCGATCGGCAACCGTGCCACTCCTTAAATTCTCGCGACTGACACAGCAGCCCGTCAGCCGCGACTGCGAACGCCGAACCGCGGTCATGTGGGTTCATCTGCCATTTGGAGAAGGTCGTTCCAGAGGCCTGCGTAAGGTAAATCCATCGAATAAATTCAGCGAAAAAAACGCCACCGCGCTCATCGGCATTCTCAAGGGCAGGGGGCATGAAAACGAAAGGTTGTCGCAACGCTTGCTTACTGCATCAGTGTTTGTGTGTCGTTGTGCATATATGGTAAAACTTCTCCCGCTGCAGGCCCCAACTCGAAGAGACGTGCTATCTACAAATAGCTGGAGCATGAATGACCCCCGGTTTGGACGGCTCCAACGTCTTTTAGACGGACCGGAGGAATTCGTGTCGTGGCGAGTGTCCCAGCGTCCTGGGGCGTGTCTTTCTCACAAGTTTAGTTACAAGCGCTGGCTGGCAATAACATCCAGATGTCGAAAGCTGAGGTAGGATATTCGCGGGAACGACGGCATAACCTAAAGCCTTTCAGTTTTCGAGCTGCGACATTCACGACGTTTGATTTGTGGAGTGATGACAGAAATTTGTTTTTCTCACAACGTGAAGCAGGTTGGTGGAAGTTGTTGACGCAAGGACGACAGCCTGCTCACATCCCGCAGTGCGTCATTACCTCACGGGAATCAGATGCCAATATACAGAAAGCCAATGTTCCTTCTAAGGAGCGCTAATGCGCAGTGCTATTTCATTCTCGCGCACTTGCAACAGTCCAAATTTATATAGTGTATATATCGCAACGCTCAAAACGCTTCACTGGTTGTGTGTCTGCATGGTTGCGCCATTTCATGCGCACAAAAACAAAAATTTGCTCAGCGTAAAATTTTCTTAGAAGACACACTGCGCAAAGCCGTGGAAATGTCCAGCAAACGACTGAGTAGAGCTTAGTTTGCGCCCCCAAGTGCTGCCGTGGAGCAAAACCGAATGACGGCGAATTCTCCGAGACTCTCAAGCAATACTGCAGAAACTAGAAATATCAATAAAAAAGTATCAAGCGTCGGCATGGGACACCTTGCTGGCACGCTACCCGCCACCGAGACCGGTTACCATCACTTGTGCCGCTGTATCGACCATCGCACGCATGATGTCGCTATAGAGAACAACATGCGACGAGGACGCAACTTCCACTGGTCTGGTAAAGGTGGACAAGCACTAGAAGGATACGCTTGCAATTTTTACGCAGGCGATGGAGTTTATAGACCTGGTCCAAGGGAGATTAAAAAGCTGCAAAACTCTTGCAAGGGTTATTGATTGACCTGAGCGCGGGATGTTTCCTTTTTCTCGAAATTAAAATAAGTCCGTGAGCGATTTGAATAAAATTTGAGGACTGAGAATGCGGAGATTTACGTGAAATAGATTTCCTGTTTAAAAAATATGCTGATAGATTCGACTGCGTCGTTCAGGCCCGCAACCAGGCGGGGGGCAACCGGGCAATTACCCCTCCCGAAATTTTTAGTTGCTAGGTGCAACAAGTTACATTCATTTACCCTCCCGAATATAGTACAACTACAATCATTTTGCCCCTTCTCCAAAAATATCAGCTGGCTGCCATCCTGGCGTTGCCTTCGTGGAGAGTAGTTTCTTGGAACAAAAGCTTAATGGTAAGCTTGATACATCACTTTAAAGAAAACATTTATGTACGTGTTCTAAACCTTGTGACGATTCAACGATATCACTATGCCAAAACAAGCAAGGATATCAAAATGACGGGACTGCATGTTTTAACCATCGTGCCTTCAGCATAGTATGACTTTTTCCAACACAAGGAGGTCTGTGGAGACGGAACTCGACTTTCGAACTCCGGCTCTGGACATCTGAAAAATTTTGGTTCCGGCTCCAGGACGATTTAGTCGATTAAAAACTAAAAACCATTGTATTAATTGTACAACTCGCTTGCGCAACAAACTATGTCTGTTGAACGGGAACCCAAATTTCCGGCTCTGGCTCCACCATCTACAATTTTTGGCTCTGGCTCCAGCCATCCAAAATTCCTTGGGCTCCGGCTCCACAGCTCTAACAGAGCAAAGTACGACCTGTGTGCATACCGACTGCTTCCAGCTGCTCACAACATTAACTTCTTAAGTGGAGGTCCTCAAAGTGGCCGCGAATCAAAATCTGTGTAGATTCGATAAACAGCTGCTCGCCAGCTAGGAGCAAATCAATAATTTACGTAAAATGGGGTGATTCTCCGATGCCGTACTGTTGCACTGCAGTGCAAAGCGTTCGCTGTGAGAAAATGCTATCAGTAAAAAATTTTTGAAGTCAAACCTTATTAGTGATCAACCATCTAGCACTTGTTTTTATTGTCTTGAAAATATTTTAGCCACACCGAGCGTTCTATTAATACTTACCTTGTTTCCACCTTTGGAAGGTCCTTTGCTGCCGTATGTTTCATGCACGATCTGTATCACCGGAATGCTGAAAGCGGCCGTCTTGCCAGACCCTGTTTCAGCGGCCATCAACACGTCACCACCGCCTAGAATCAGGGGGATCGATTCTGACTGAATATCGGTCGGCAACTGCCAGCCAATTTCAGTAATCACTTCCCCAATTTCGGGCATGACACCGAGGTTCTCGAACGCTGTCATTTTTCAAACAAAGTATTGCATTTATGCATCAACTACCCAAAGTTGTCATTGACTTCATGAAAAAAAAAAGAATAGAAAAGTTTAGAAATCGTTCATTCCACAATGAAGAAAACATTATTGCTACGAAAAATCCACGATGCAAAACAAACGGCACATTTCTATAGCAAATCTCATTATGTCCTCTCATCGACATTTGCCAGTAGTTCACAAAGGTTCCACATTGGCAGTGTTAAGTTGAATTAAGAACAAAAACACTTTATATCCATTTTAAGGTAGTACTGCTTGTTGCAAGGAACGTTGCAGACATACGTTCAGCAACCATCACAAACGACTGACTGAAGTAAAGCCCTATGCTCAATAAAACGTGAAAAGAAAGGAACTTGTACACCAGCGTTCAAGATTCATTCAAGTTACAGAAGAAAACATTAGGTTTGCGAGATTCCTTATAAAGCCTAACAATGCAGTCAACTGAACAAATAAAAAACAAGGATTGGATCCTTCAAAGAACCAGTAGATAAAAAAGTAACATTAAATTCGAACTAGATGAAGCCGAAACCGCATGAAGTGAAATTCGAATTACTGTATAAACAAAAACAATCCATGTCGTCGCTTGTGTGTTATTCAAAGGTTACTTTACTGGACAACAGGTTAGGTTTGATTAATAATTTGATATAAATTATTGGACTTCCTATTCTCAGCAACCGTTGACAGGAATTGATCGATCACTATTCATAATGAAATCGCAAACACAGCACTAGAAACTGCTCTGAAGTATGCTTGGTGATCGCAGAACTACGACGACGCAAAGACAAAATTATGACACATGTATTAAGTCACAATACACTGCTGACGCACGTAACACGCATACTTTCTGCAAGATACAATTTCAGATTCAAAGTTTTTGTGTGCTATGACAGCAGCTCTGAATTCCGTTTCTGAACTGCAGATACACGGAGTCCGCATGAAAATTACCCACTGATTCAGAAGGGGTTTCTTCATCAAAGTTTCTTTTTTCATTTTGAGACAAGTAATGAAACACGCGATCACCTTGCGAATCAAGTTCATATCTCATAGTCATGTCATAAGTTTCACTTGTTTTATCAACAGATGTAGCTTGCGATTCATTTGTACCAAGTGAGTCTCCAAAAGGTTCAATTTTAAGTGATTGAGAGTTTTTTGTAGCAGATCTCTCCTGTGTGTTATGCTGGGCACAGAAATCTTTGTCAATATCGAGAGAGATTTCACAAGACTTTTCTGATATATAATCAAACACCAAGTTACCCTGCGAATCAGGCACATACTTTAAAGTCATGTCATAGTTAGTGTCAGGTTCTCTTCTAGTACCAGCTTGTTCTCTCAACAAACCTAGAGAATCAATATGAGTAAAATGACTTTGGCAAGAAAAACTGTTGATTTCTGGATTTTCATCAAGTTGACTACATTTTGCAATGCATGACTTGACTTCTGAGGAAATGCATTCCATGGTGGCAGTTGCTTTTGAAGGAGACTTTTTTCTGACTAACACTTTTCCAACTCCTCTAACATTGTTTTTACCACAGGAAGATCCAAGATAATTACTCTGAGTGTTTCTTGGAGCTAAATCCTTGCCTGAATCTCCTGTACTGCATAAAAACAAGGTACGTGAGGGTGACTTACAATTATCTTCATTGCAGTTTTCAAATTTGTCTTTGGTGCCTTGTAAACTTTTATCATTATCATCAATAACACCATCACAGGATGTAGTTGAACAACCAAAGCTCAAGCTGAAAGCAAGCTCATTCTTTCGTGTGTTATCAACATGCACATTTTTGTGCTTTAAACCTTGATTGTATTCATGACATGAATTAATAGAACCTTGAGTAACAGTTTCCATTTCCATTCGCTTCAGGCTCATGCCATCAAGAGATGTGTTTTTGACTGCAGGAAAACACTTCTCTGCTTTTTTATTTCTAAGCTTCAACACTTGCAGCAATGAAGCTTGTTTCAATTTCTTTTCAGGCGGAAGTTCCACTTTACGCATAGCACCATAGCGCACCTGGGAAATTTTAGGCAGTCTTTTGCAAACCTGTAAAATAAATGCACATAACCAAGTTTTCCTAGCAACAGAAAATCGCAAATGTTATACCAAAACACAAAATAGAAGCAATATAACTGGAATTAATAAAACAGCTAAATTTCATGTTCTGCAGCAAATTCTCAAGCAAAATTTACAAACTCACAATGTGTGGCTATCAACAGCAGCATTTCTAAATGCAAGAATTGCCGATACCAACCACCATTCAACCACTATAATTATGTTTGAATGATATTCAACACAAGGCATCTGCAAACAATATTAGGTTTTTCCATGTAAAGAAGTGGCTATCTGTAAATTAGTGAACAAAATGGTCTAGAGAAATTTTACTATTGCTAGTAGCACTGCAAGCAACTCAGAAAACATCTGTGCTGCTGTTAGATCAAACTAAGCAAAAAAAGCTTTCGAACATACACTTACAAAACCTTTATAAAACTATTCATGGGTTATTTTGAAAAGTTTAAGATTGTTCTTGTTCCACGTCAATTAGAAAGAAAACAACATTAAGGTAATGCATGCAAAAGACTTCCAAACCAAAATATATTAAACAGAAAAGTTAGTATGGCATACAAAATGCTGAAGACAAACCTGAGGCACGATGTCATGTTAAAAATGCTGAAAAAAGAAATACTGTAAAAGTGCCAGTACTGCAAATTCTGAAAACAATACCAAGACTGCTATGCAGAGGTTGTGCCCAATTATAGCAACTGGAGGATCTCTAATGAAATTGAGCATATCTGTACACAAAACGTTTTCAATAAGATTTTCTGCAAGCAGCAACTTTGCATTAACAATGTCATATTCTCAGCATGCAGCATTTCCCTTAGCAGCGAAGGCTTGTATCTTTTTTACACAAATCTCTTAAATTGGTGTATGGGTGGGCACAATTTTTGCTGTCACATGCCACTTTTTTTCCTGATACGCGCAAGTAATCACCAAAAAAGGCACCTAATTCCATCAACACTTTGAAAGCCGGTCTACAATATATTCGTACCTATATTTCAGCCTAAAAACAGCAGTTTTTGGTTACCTTACCAACGCCATAACTCCTCTGCTGATTGTGGAAGAGAGCTGCTTAATGACTCAAATGGATCGGCCAGTCTTCTAGTACGCACTCGAAAAAAAATTTTTTGGTTCGGGGGTGCAGACTTTGTGAGTAACGTCATAAGTGAAGTAGTTTTGGGGTAATTTTTGCTCATATTTCCTGGTCTAGGGCCCGACTACTAGGCCAAATTATTTCACTAAAGTTTTCATTGGAAACTAGGCTCGAGTTCAAGTCTTTTGAGCCTTTGACCGACTTTCTAACATTTCTGGTTCAAAAGTTATGATCTAAAATAAACAAACTAATTAGCTAATTAGTCAAATATTTTCATTAGTTTGGATCATAACTTTTGAACCTGAAACCCCAGCAAGTCATCCAAAGCATCAAAAGACTCGGATTGTAGCCTAGTTTCTAATAAAAACTTCAGCGAAATACTACCATCTAACAGTTGGCACCCAGGGCCAGGTTAAAGTGGGCCAAGGTGCTTAAAAGCCCTCCACTTATGACGTCACTCACAAAAAACCCGCAACCCCCAACCAAAAAATATTTTTCGAATGCAAACTAGAAGACTTGCCGCATCTATTGACACTTCGACAAGGTCCGTAACCTTTGCAGGAGCAGAGAAATCCCCGCGCCAACCCACGTGCATTTCGGTGTTTTTTCTCAGAATCCCCAAAAGTGGCCAGACGCCAAAGTGTTAATATGCTAGTAACTGTGGAAAGAAGTTTTTATAACTTGCATTTCAGATCACTTAAGACTCACATAAAATTAAAACTAGTGGCAAAAGATAATCACTAAAATTCTACAGATTGTGCAATACATTTACATCAATCTTTCCTAGCAATAAACACATGAAAAGATGTACCAATATGAAAATGAAGAATCAAACTAACATGTACCATGGCAACCTATGTATAAAAAGGATTAGGGGGTTGAAAAACCACACATCGATCTCAGATTGCTAATTGTGTTTAGAAGGTCTCTTTAATTAGTTGTTTAAGGTAGTCTAAATAGTTGAAACATTTCAGAATTTTGAAGTCCAGGGCCAAACGTTTGATCTGGATATGAGTATAAATGTTTGAAAACATCAGTAGTTTGGCAAATACAGAAGATTTTGACGTCTTGTGCTCATCAAGGCAAGTTGTAAATTCTTTCGATTTGTGTAATATAGGGATGCACAACCTTTTTTGCTATTGCCAGCTGCATTATCTTTATTTCTATGAATTATGGCCAACAGTGTGTTAGAAATATTTTTTACATTGCTTCTGTTCTGCTTCCACACACTGAGCCTGCCCTGCTTCCACATGTTCTAATACCATGGAGTACAAAGAGTTTTTATTAACGCATGACCCCAATAATTTATATTTTTAATTACATGTGTGACCACAAATTTTTTTTTTTTAATTTAAAAAAATTATCAAAGACTGCCATGGCCGCAGGTTGTTCACCCCTGGTCTAATACATAAATGGCTGCATAAACAAGTGAGTTCATAAACTATATTGCATCATTCCACAAGTGTTTGTTGATCCTTCTACTTAATATTGCTTCCAATTGTATATGGTCTATGAATGAATGCGAAGAAAGCAATTTCTTTGAGATTTTCTTACAAAACGTTTTGTATCTTTTTTTCTGGATGTATCAAACTTTTCATGCATAACAAAATATTTTAAGTAGCAGACACACTTTTTGTCTATTTAGGGAACAAGTATACATGTAAAATCTTTGCAAGATTTTTTGTCCCCAACAACACATCTGGAGAATTAGTATTCTTGAGTTTTACGAGTGTAGAAGTTGAGTCTCATTTTTTAATTTCAATAATAGCTGACCTTAACTATTATAGTAGTAGTAAGTTTATTGGCGATAAAAGAGGTAATGCATTTGCATTTCCAAAATAAAGAGTCTGCCAGGGCATTGAAAAAGCCAGTATGGTTATCATGTCAGGTGTCCCTAGAAAAGCTAACATTAAAACATATTTCAGTTGATGAAAAGGCTATGTGAAAAAGATAATTATCAGCGCAGTCAAAGAAGGATGTTTGCAGGATGATTTACACAGTTGTACAGGGGGTGCTGGGTTGCCACTGGTTTCTCTCGTTAGGGTGCACAAGTTTCACAAGGAATTGAGCTGGACGGAGAAAGTGTAAACCCAGGCAAAATGCAACTCTTGTCCAGGTTACCATTAACCCTTTTGCATCCATGCAAACATAAGCTCAAAAGCAGTTTGTCTAGGGCAAGTTATACAGCAGCAACAGACTGGTTGGATAACCAGATGATCATCTGGATGATTGCTTGGGGATGGTACTGCCACTGATGAGTTCAAACTTATAACAGGTACTGCCACTGTTTCAAACTTATAACAGTATAAGTTTGGAAAGTTAAACACGGTAATCCAATCAAATCTCTAGATTAGTAGAGGTTAACCTTTTTCCAACATGCTTTCATTAAATATTAGTCCTTCCTTTCCAGCCCCCTCACCTTATATCATGTTCAAAATAGCATTAACACATGCTGTCCATGTTGATGTATCAATATCATGTTTGGATAAGTTGAAGTGCAGTCGAAGTGTTAATGAAGTACAGGAAATGTTTTGCAAATATAACAAAAATAATTTCCAATTTTGATCTAGGGCTCACAAAATTATCAACGCTCCCTTAGGAAGGCAATCCCAGGTTGAGAAACCACTGCTTTAGACGATGCTGTTTCAACCTCTGTGACTGTATTAATTGACCAGAGTGTGCCTTGATTTGCACATAAAAATAAAACTCCCATGTGTATAATACTTGTTGACCATCATCACATTATGTTGCGACCATGACTTCAAAAGCTGATAACAATCTTTTCTCATAAATGATCCACAGGAGCACCGAAACATCAGTTGTTTAGAAATTTGAAATATACCTGTTAAAAAAAACTGTAAGCTAAACTAATTGTGACAAGCTACAACGATGCTTCCAAAACTAAAAAGAATTCTTTCCCAGTGATCAATTTTATGATTTCAGGGCAGGAATTTCTACTTATTGCACATTTGAAAGCACAAAATGCCGCTGTGGTAAAATTGTTGATGATCTAGGGCTGCATGGGCTCCCCTGCACTAAAAACACAGGCTGCATTCCCAGACATTCAGGCATCAACTCCATACTCAAAAGATAATTAACCCACTTTAACCTTCCCTCTACCTTGAAGCTTGTCGGTTTGACAGGGGACAAGAGGCCTGATAGATTGACTTTGGGCCCTTGGTATAGACTAGAAGTTTAAGCTTGGTATGGGATGTAACAATTGTGGACACTTTTGCTTCGTGCCACTACAAAGACAGTGCCAGACAGACAGGCATAATAGCAACAGAGGCTGCAAAATGCCAAAAATACGATGACCTCCTTAACAATTACTACTTTCAACCAGTCGCAACTGAAACCACTACTGTGTATGAAGAGTCCACTGCCCCTTTTTTGAGCAGCCTCACAAAGAAACTTGCTGATATGTCTGGTGACCCTAGGGAGTGCCAGTGGTTTTACCAGCACTTGTCCCTGGTTGTGGTAAGAGGGAATGCTGCTAGCATATTGGCCTCAGTACAGGTTTGATCTGATTTTGGTTGTCCCTAGCATAGTGGCCAGAACTACTGCCCCCTCTTGCTATTTTGCATGGCTATTGCCTTTTGAATGTTCACGCTTTCTATAAGTTTGTTGTCTTCTTGTGCTGTGTTACTTCATTCATTAATTAATTATCTTGACTATCACATAGCCTATGATGATGTTACAGCATTGTGATATGTTCTACTTTGCTACAACTTCTGAGGCTTTGAATCTTTACAAAAAAGGCAGTGGCTATAGGTTTGCTTGTGGACCTTCATATTTGAAACCTTATTGGTCCACCGCCTGTAATGTGACATCAACACACAAGTGCAGTAGGCTTGGTAAAGCGTACTAAACATAAAACCTAAACCATTAAGCCTAACCCCTAAACCTAAACCATCAAACCTTAAACCTAAATCTAACCCCTAAACCTAAACCCCAAACCTAAGTCAAACCTAAACTCTAAACTGTAAATCTGAAGAGAAAACTTGTCCCATGAATTGAAATGTGCAACCACTACTACCAAAACGAAGGTTGCCAAGGTGAGTGCCAAACCAAAAATCATTTGAACAGCAGACGTAAACCCTACCATGACAGTTCTGCTTTAGTGACAAGCGCAGCGTTTTATTCAAACCACGTCATTTGAGGCAGACCCGTATCCACTTCCTTAAAAAAATAACATGTATTCTTTAACATTAGATTCGAATTTAGTAGGGAGGCATACAATTAAGCAGTGAGTTGCCCCAGGCTTCACCTGACTTTTGCACACCCTTGTTTCTGTTGTTGTTTGCTGCCACAATCATGTGAAACTTTACCTGCTTACCACTCAGGCTCTCTAATCACAACAACATCTTAGTTTTTCAACATCTCACAGAGAAAGACATTGCAGCCTACTGGAATACATTCTATCTGCTAGTTCATTTGGTAAATCATTATGGAAAATGAAAGATGTGCAACTGCAAGGGAAATATGCACTATAAGCTCACCCAAGCATGCATGTTAACATCAATGTTTTTTATTGCTACTTCAGCTGCACGCAACCCATGTGATGTACCAATTCACAAATTAGTGTATTCTGCAATTCATTTTGTTATATCATAAGGAAAAGAATGACGAATCCAGAAACGGGCAAAAAGACAATTGTAACACGAGTTTGGAAGCCATTAGTCTTCACTCACTCACCTCATGCAAAACAGAGAACCTGACTGCCATTAACATTGTCAGCATTGACATTGGATTCTGAGCATTTTTTTACAACTTACCTGCTTTTGCAATATTACTATTTAGTGCATTGCACATTGGTGCAATGAAGCATTTTCGATTTTGCCAACATTTTCTGAAATTGCTAGCTTTCTCTTTTGTTGTCACCAAGAATTAACAACAAAAATTAAAATATATTTGCCCAATACTGATACTCTCCTAATCAATAAGGATGATAAGCTAATCATTCATCTTGATTAGATAACCT
>JGI24021J15306_10008821_pt1 | contig 12424 bp, 3 predicted proteins | sample Ectturendosymbi1_FD_15306 | JGI IMG/M metagenome (IMG submission 15306)
GATTCGACATCGATGATGTTACCGGTCGGTTGTTATATAAATGTTATAATCTATGTTTTTTAAGTTGCTATTTCTTAAGGCCAAAAAAATTGTAAATTTTGGACCTAATTTGGACCAATTTGTGAATACATTTGGACCTTTCCTCTGTAGAACATCTGGCAACCCTGCTTCGCACTGTAGCAGCATGCAACAATAGAGTTCACGCGCCGTGATCACTCTTCGCAAACGCTATTCATTACGTTCAGTCGTTCACACGTTAATATCGGCAGAGCTTCCACGCCACGATCACTCTATTATTGCTTGTTCGTGCCACGCATATATAGTGTTTTTCTTCGCGCACTCCGTAGTGAACTGCGTATTCCAGCGCAATGCTACCGGAGAGGTTGCAACAGCATTATAGGCCTAGTTGATGATAAACTCAGTTGAAAGCCTCAAATTGAAAAGTTGGTAAGACAGGTCTGCAAATCATGTGGAATGTTGCTCAAATTAAAATACTATACCAATATTTTAGTGATCAAATTTGCATTTTTTCATTCCTATATAACTTACCCAATGGTAGGCTGTGGACGAGCCAACAAAACTACTTCGACCTCCAATTAGATTGTAGACTAAAGCTGGAAGAACCCTTCTTAAATCTGGCAAAACTATAACAACTATGCTTTGTCCTATGCACCAACTTTTAAATATTCCAGACTTATTTAAATCGTCAGTTGCCAAATTCATGCACTCTTCTGATAATAGTTAAGTGTTTACTACCTAAACACTTTGAAAACTGATAATGGTGAAATGTTTACCATCTAAACATTTTGATAACTACTTCTCTGATATTGCATCAGTCCACAAATAACAAACAAAACATTTTTTGAAAAAATATCATTTACCCAGAAAATGTGTCTGAGTCAACTTACTTCAAAATATATTGATCCCAAAATTTGGTCTGATATTTCTGAAAATTTGTTTTTTCTCAACAGTTGACAATTGAAAAACGTTCTGCTATTTTGCCAACATTCTTGTTGATTTTCATTTCATATGCTTATCAATTTTCCATGATATTATTTTTAGTGCCCCTCTTTTTCCTATACCTTTTACCTCAACTGTTGCTCACGCCGTGCACCTGTATGTGAAACATCTTCAATAAAAATGGATTTGTGCATGTGAAACATCTTTAGTACATGTGAAACATCTTCAATAAAAAATGGATTTGTGCTTTAGCAGCAGGGGTAGCTGAGCAGTTGACCTATACGGTCTTGTGCCAACCCTTTGTGATTCAAATATGTTATAGTTGAACATCAAATTACTAAACCTAAAGTTTCCATGTTTTTGTGTTCTCATCAGCATGCAATTATTATCTGCCCTTTGATGTTAGTCTTTTTCCTCCATATGTATTTTCTCATGACTTGAGGCACAAAAAGCATTCAAACCATACCACACAATTTCAACTAACCTTGTATGAAAACTCTCCATTTAAAACTTGTTGAACTTACGCTATTAAAACTTCAAACAGTTACAGAATCAAACTTTGTTTTTGTTCATTGTGATAGGTCAAGTATATAAGGTGATAAATTGTAAAGCACATTGTTGGTGAAGTGATCATGGTTCGCATGAAGCATCGGTATTTTCTTGTGAGAACTGTGTGTACCAAAAAGATGTACAAACTGAAGATAACTCCTCATGTAGTTAGTGAAGCAGTGAAGAAAGCTGTGAAGCAACTGCATGGTGATTTTGGATTAGCTTGCATCAGCAGCAGCCTCAGTGTAAAATACTACAATGTTTACACAAACCTGATGATTATACGCGTTCTCCGAAAATTTGAAGAAAAAGTTTCTTCCTCATTAGCATTTGCATTCCAACCATTGAAGGTTTCTTCAGACAAGGACAGTAATGAATGCCCATTCTTTTTACATACTCTTCATGTTAGTGGCACAATACGCAGTGCTCAAAAGGTCATCATTCGTTGGAACAAAAGAATGTTAAGTGCAGAACATAACAAGAATTGAACCTTACGTGCCAAACATCTGCTGAAATGTTGAATGTGATTTGGTTGCTTGTACAGTGTTGTGCTGACACAAGTTTTAGGGTCATAAAGGGGGCTCAGAAATAACAAATGAGGAAGTTGTAAGATAAATCAGATAAAAGTGAAGAGCTTTCCATTTGCATCACTACTCATGGATGGTTTATGTTTTTTTGCAAAAAGGCTGTGCCACAAGTTACCTTGATTTTAAATTAAATGATATGCCATTGATTAACAATTTGTTTTTGTTTTGAGTACCAGTATTATTAAAAATCGCATGTAATAGAACAACCTTTCTGTTAAAATGTTTTAATTTGACGTTGTTTATGCAGTGTATATCAATAAATTACTTTTGTGGATTAACTAGTTTGTGATGTTAGAAAAACTTGTATATACGTTCAACTTGCAAAATCAAATAATCACATGTCACAATCAGGGTTGATTGATTTAAATCAAGCAATAAAAATCATGATTCAAATCAAGCAACAAAAATCAAAAAAATCATGTTGTTTGGAACTGTGAGCTCACAGATGTAATTTAACTGCAAAGAAGACATGTGGACTGAAATCACTAAATTCTTGCAGATTCAGAAGTCATAACCATTAGAATGCTGCAAGTTTTAAAGTGTAGACTAGCATGAAGTGGAAGTTACATTTTAGGCCAGTGGTTCCCAAACTTTTTTATCCCATGCACCCCTTCAACTGTTATTCACAGATAAAATCCCCCCTTAGAAATTTAGTATGTAAAGAACACTTTTACATCAGTACACTAAGAGAAACTAAACTCTTCACAATTGATAAGCTAAACTATACATTTTAACTATACATTACATTTTAAACAAAATCCTAAATACAAAATTCCCCCCTTGCAAATACAAGAGTTCTCCCTGGTGGGGAATTCCCTGCTGGTTAAGAACCCCTACTTTAGGCTGTTGACTGTAAACATAGTTCTAGAACACATTTGTGATTCACGAAACAGATATATTATTATTGTAGCTTTTTAACATTTTATGCATGGATGCCATGAGTGTCAATGAAATTATTAAACTAACAGTTTCCAGTATTGGCGTTTCAATAAATATTTCATTTCATAGACTGGTATAATAATGAACTTATTTGCATTAAGGGATATTCCATATTGCATAAGTGCAAAAAGTTTGAATGAAAGTTCAGCTATTTCTAGTCAGGGTTGATTGATTTAAATCATTTCATTTAAATCAGTGATGAAAATAATAAAAATCAAGTAAAAAATCATATGCAGTTTTGAAGTTTGCTGTGATTTGCATGACACATTTATTTGGTATTCTAATCAGTTTCACTTATTATTAAAGAAGGCAGAGACTTCTTATGACGACACAAGTTATAAAAGCAATTTTATCAATCATGGCAACTGTGAGGTCACAGATTCTATGTCAACTAAGTGCAAAATGATATGTGGACTGAAATCAGTAACATTTGCAGACTCAGAAGTCAGAACTGTAAAAATGCCACAAGTTTGGAAGTGTAGGCTGGTATAAAGCAGGCCCTATAGCCAAGGTTTGAGGTTTGGAGGGCAAAATAAATTGTTAGTGGGGCAAGATTTTTGCTGTTATTATGGTATATGTTTAAAACAAACTTTTCTGGGCACAACAAAATTTGGGAAGCAAAAAAATTGGGGACACTGCTCCTGAATGCCCCCATGGCCACGGGCCTGGAATAAAGTAAAGTTACATCTAAATTCCAGCAAATACATAGGCCGTTGACTGTAGAAATNGTAGTTTTANAACATATTTTTGATTCAGATTCATAGTAACACACGAATTATAGGTTTTTACCATTTTATGCATTTAAGTTATACTTTTGCAGAAGCTGAACTAGTGATCAATTTTAAAAACAGACTTCACACCAAAAGACTAGCAAGCTTGTATTTTTGTACAAGCTTCTTAACATGCCATAAGTGTTAATAAAGTTGATGTACAGATGGTTTGAGTATTGTCATTCCAATAAATATTTTGTTTTATACACTGGTACTAGTCTTATGAACTGATTTGCTTTAAGCGTGATGTATAAGTGCAAAGTAAGTTTGAATGAAAGTTCAGATGAATTCTGGTTGCTGTATTAGAAGAAACAAAGCCCAACAAAAGTTATATTAAAACAAACTCTTTAAAATAAAAAATTGCAAGTGTTAGGTGGCCACCCTCTACACATTAATCATAAAAATCAAAAAAATCCGATTTAAATAAAAAAAATCCAAATTTTTTGATTTAAAAAAAAAATTGTGATTTTTATCAACCCTGGTCGCAATGCTATCTGGCACATTTTATAAAAATGCAAGAAGATCATTAATATATACAGTTTTGGTAAACAGGAGGATTACTAATTTTTTTTCAGCAATGACAAAGTTTTGTAGGAAAACAACTTTGATGATTATTTTGTACTTTTGCAACCATCCATGTTGTGGCACCTATACAATAAGTACAACTTCTGTTTACTATAGTTCCCAGTGTTTAACCCAAATTGATTGAGAACATCATTAACTTCACACCTGAAGTCCATGAAAACGAACAAAGCAATGTTAGTGGAAAAATGCAAGTCTTGATATTCAGTTTATCAACGCAACAGTGTAAAAATCAATACATTGTAAGAGATTGGGAAAATTTGTGGTTAGAACTGGGTGACATTTCACTGAACACTCTTGCACAATATTTATTATCCAATACATTAAACACTAAAAGCTGGTTCACTTTTTGACATGTCAGTTATAAATTCTTGGAATAGTCTTAGGATAGAAACTGTTCATGTGAATTAATGCTTGGAAAGTTCAGTTGTTCGTTATGGATAAACACCAGCATTAGTTCTGTTTGTGAACATTTCTTGTTCTCCCTGACAATAGGTAAAGGCATCAATCTCTGATTAGCTGTTTTTACGGTGGTTGAATTCTATGAACCAGAGATTTCTTGAAAACGGAGTTGGAGCAATAATTTAATGCTAAGGCAGAAAAGTTTCATTTTTGTCTGCCTACTCTGCAGAATACAAACAAAATGTAACAGCAAAGTTGACACAAATATCTCAGTTGTTTGATGATTACAAGGCTAAAATGCTTTCTACTAGGGTCTTGGGGATCTAAATTTCAGTATTTTTTTGAAAAGTAATAATAATTCATTTATCACAGACTCGTGGTCCATATCACAGGTGCAATCATACAAGACAAGAGTACAAAAAAGTATGATTTTGAAAACATGAACTAGTCTACACCAAGACAATTGAGTTGAATCAATTTGCAAATTTCTAGAAGTAGGAAATCAATTTCATGTAAATTTTATTTAAATAAGATTAGTGGTACATGAAATTTGAAAAGAGTTTCTATTTGTATAAAAGCTGCTTGCTCAGCAAGCAGAATATATACTAAAAACACTGCAGTCTCTAGTACACTGCTATGGAAAAATTCTTTTCAATAGATATTGTTTTTTAAAAATGTTTTGAAATTGTATTTCAAAATTGTTTTGAAAGCTTCTTTTCTTGTTTCACTGCTGTAACATTTTTGAGATTAAAAGTAGGGCTATGGAGCATGGAGTTAAAATTGGTTGGAGCTGGAGCTAAAAACTTTTCGATGGTTTGAGCTGAAGTTTGAAATTTTGGTTCTGGGGACTTAATGTGTAGGGCAAGCTAGTTATACAAACGATACATTTTTTCGGTTATCAATGGACCAAATCAATTTGGAGCTGGATCCGAAAGCTTTTAAATGTTGGAGCCAAAGCTGGAGTGAAGAACTTTAGATGCCTGGAGCTGAAGTCGGAGCCTGAAGTTTTGAGTTGTGGCTCCATAGCCCTGGTTAAAGTTGCTCTAAGAACATTTGTACAATTTTAGTCATTTCAGAAAAGTTGGGACTTCACACAGTTCTTTACTTTTCACATTGCTCATTTCCATATGAAACATTGGTGTATTATATATTGCAATGGTTGGTTTTGTTTTACTCATTAAATTATGTGTTTAATGTTCTAGTGGCTTTACATACTTACTATTTCGTTTCATGTGCATAGTAGCAAGATTAGGTCTTTTTATGCATTGATCTCTTTGCAATATATGTTGTTATTGAAACATTTTTGATGACAAATGAGTGGGACAAGTAACATAAAGCAACAGTTGGTCCAGTTACTATCTTCAACATCTGATACACCCAGTCAACTAAAAGCTCTTCAAAAACTGATTGCGGCAAGCAAAGGATTGCCAGTGCAGGACACTGAGGAAGTTATAAATGAGGTCATCCAGTATAGTCAGCATCAAAGTGCACAAGTAAAAAAGCTTGTATATTTGTATTTGACTTTGATATCTGCTTGCAAACCAGAAGCAGTCTTACATGCATCAAACTCCATATCAAGCGATCTTGCAAATCCCAATCCATTAGTACGAGGTTCAACTCTACGAATGGTAACTGATCTTCCATCTGATTTGAGTCATTGCAAAGAGCTTGTGGAGGCATCCATTAAGACCGGTCTTAAAGACAACAGTGGATATGTGAGAAGCATTGCTGTGGATGGTGTTGTGAAAAGCAGCCTTCATTTTGAGAAAAAAATTTCAAGAATCTTGGACACTGATAGTGACCCAGCTGTTGTCATGCGCTGTGTTGCAAGCCAACCTCCTGAAAATGTGAAAGAAACATTATTGTCTTTAATTGAAAGAATTGATTTAGTCGACGATTCATTGAAAGTTGAGATACTGACTAGAGCCTCAAGAGTTAATTTCAAGTTAGATGATGATTGTGTACTTGATATACTCAATGTGTTGGAACCACTCAGGTGTGATATGAACCATGTAGCTTTGTGTGTTGAAGCAAATTCTATGATGTTGAAATTATCATCTTGTGTTACAGAAGTGCATGCTGATGTTCTTGAACAAACTACAAGTTGTTTATTATCATTGCTAAGGCATGCAAACCAGAATTTGAAATTTGTGCTGCTTTGTAGCTTGGATACAGTTGCTGCTTCAAAGTCACCTATGGTTTTGAAACTTCTACAAAAAAATGTTGCATTGTTTTTTGTGCTTGCTGGTGATTCTGTTTGGATTAAGACTAAAAAAATTGAGTTATTATTTTACTGCATCATGGAAAGCACTGCCAGCACAATTTTTAGAAATATCTTGCATCATCTTACAGGTCCCTATTTTGTTTCACGTTCTGCATTTAAGCTTCTCTGTCATTTACACCATTACATTCCAACTAATTGTGAAAAAGTTATAAAAGACTTGCTATCATCAACATGCAATAATGTAGTTGAGCAATCTTTAGTGTCATTGTTCAAAATATCCATACAATTTGAAAATAGCTTAGAAGGCATTATTGAGTCTTCAGTCGAACAGCTGTTGGCTGCTTGCAGGAAATGTTCATCTGTCTCTTCGCACTGCGCATGTATTCATCTACTTTCTTTTTGTAATAACTTCAGATACTGCAAAGAAATCTCTCGATATCTTGAGAAGCAGATTGTCATACTAGTAACTAATAGTAATCTGCATCTTCAGTTAGGACTGTTGAATTGTACAACTCGTTTATTTTTAAAATGGCCTCATATATTTGATAGTCAATTGAGAAAGTTGTTCAGTAAGTTGCTCATGCTTACAGATGAAAATGAGGTGAAGCAGCAAGCGGTTTTTTATTATGTACTTCTGAAATCAAACATCAATCTCCTCAAATGCATCTTGGAGGAGAAACTAAATTTGTGTCAATTTCCATCAAATGTCCCATCTGATGTTTACTTAAGTTTTACTTCTGTAAAAGAAGCAGTTGTAAAAAGTTAGTTGTTGTGCATTCCATAACCACACATTTTAACATCTGCTATTTTCTGTTTTGCTGTCAAAAGTGTTAGAACCTGCTGTGTATTTTAAAATTACTTCATTTTGTGTTGATGTTTATTGTGGTTTTATTTATTACTGCTGCAATAATGGAATAGTTAAAAGCACTGATGTGATATTAAAAGTTGAGATATTGGTTGAGCATTCAATGTCACACATTTTTTTCAATCTACTTTTACCATTTAGTCTTTGTGAAGTAAGAGTTTGCTAGGCTGGTTTTGAATTTCAGCGCTGGTTTTTAAATCTCTATGCAAGGTATGTAGATCATAAAAATAATGAAGACTGTAAATTGGATAAAAAATCAAGCTGATTTTGGTGTTGAATCAACTAACTGTGCAACATATACCTGAATGCTATGATGAAAATATATTTCCATGCCAATATTTTTTGTCGTACCTGAATGTTTACTTGGCACTGCTACAAAAATTTTATATTACGTAGTGAGAATAAAAATGTTTTTGTAAATCACTTGTTATACAAAGGGTTTTAAACAACAGATCCTGTGCAGAAACACCTAGTCATTTTATCTACTCTGCTTCTGTCACTTGCTCAAAAAATGTACTGGGAAATGGATGGTAAAGCATTTACATGTGGCATCAAGTCACATGACTTTAATTTTGTCATTTGCTCTTTACGTACTTTCAATAATGTAAGTTAATTGGCTGATTTTTAATTTTTTTTTCTGACCATCTGGCTACTTTTTTTCTGTGTCAAAACATGTCATCCTCACGTGATAATAGTTATTTTATTTACTTGCGTTTTCTCATGTTGCTGTCAAACTTGTTCTTCAGTCAGTTGTACTTTGCCAAAAAAGTAGTATTTTTAAGGCATAAGTTTATTTCATAAATGAGGTTTGTATAGGTATGTGTTTGTTGACATAGTACTAATTACTAGGCTACAAACTCAATACCACTACTAGTGAAGATTAAACTGGTTTGCTTGTGTAGACACAGGCATGTATTCAGAAAAATACCAACTCGAGGTCCTGTAGATTAGATGCCATTGCATGTGATGTGAGTAAAGCTTTTGAAAACTGTATTGCTTTTAGTTTTATAGAATTTATCAGCACTTGTTTTAAGCTCGCATGCAAATATGTTTCCTTGCATTCTGACAATACAAGCAATTGACCCAGTAAAATACTTCTCATGAATGGTTCGGTGAGGTCTGACAATGACATTTTCCCTTACTTTCAACATATATGTTTTATTCACCCCACATTGTATTATTTGTGACAAGGCGTTGCATTTGGTGACAACAAGATGCTTTGTGTTTTAGAAAAATTATTTCTTGTGAAGTAAAATGTTTGTGAGCACAATTTCAGACTTGATACTCCATTTCTAAACTAAAGGGTTGGACCAGAATGCTATTTACTACCATTGTTATGTATCTGCGTTTGATAAAAATTCAGCTATTGCAATAATTTTGTCTTTTCATCAGAGATGAAGTCATTCTGAGGATGTGTTCTGGTAAAGATGTTTGAAAGTACGGCTAAGTTTTTGATGGGTCATGAGCATGGAGGAAGTACTTGCCAAGAACCTTGGTGTTGAAAAAGTTACAGCATGCGGGGGCGAAACAGGTGGATGCATCAGCAAAGGAAGTGCATTTCTTGTGAACAATGAAAAATTTTTTGTCAAGAACAATGGGAAATCTGGTGCAAGGTAAAATGTAAAATTTGTTTAAATTTAAAAGCAACAATGATTAATTGCAAAACACTTATGGTTTCAAAAAGTAATGCTGAGTGAAAAGAGAAGCCATGAACTTTTCCATGCTTTTGCAAATAAAAGTTTTAAAGATGGATAAATGTCTTGCAAACAAAGCTCATGACACTTGGTGTTTTGTGAAAATCTATGCTGCCTCTGACATTTTGCCAATGGCTGGTTTATTAAAAATCATAGCTAGTTTAGGTTTTATGCTAGTCAATGATGATTAATGCCAGTTTTTCTGATTAAAGAATAACTTGCATTTACAGGTTGCTGAAGTGGTTTGCAACCTTTTGTAAATATGTACAAGATGAGAATAGGTTGAATCGTATAAATATACATCGGATGAGATGAGCATGGATGAGGTGAATTTACACACATGTTATGAAAATAGTTTTTATGTAAAGGTTAAAAAAGATGTATAGCATTTTAGTTCTGTAGAAATATAATCAGTAAAGTAGGCAATGCTTTGTAGGCGGGTACTCACTGGCCTGGAAGTGATGACTTGGCAAATAACACAAGGTCCTGCCATAGTTGGATATGGATGAAATGTTTCTGTTGCGATTGGAAAGCCCGAGCGGCATGTGCGCAAAGCTTCGCACCGCGGCAGCAAGCAACAATAGAGATCATGCTCGCAATCTCTCTTACTATTGCTTGCTCGCGCTACATATATAATGGCGTTATTCTTCACGCACATCCCGTTCGTGGTGAATCACACAATCAACGCAACGCCACCGGCGAGGTTGCAACATTTCCCTTGTTATTGCCAACTATGAGTTTGTTTTTTTTCAAGGGTAATGTTTGATGGTGAATTTTCTGGTCTCCTTAAGATTTATGAAACTGGTGTTGTCAAAGTTCCCAAACCTGTTACAGTGTTTGATCATGCTCAAGAGTGTTTCTTAGTTATGGAGTATTTGGAACTAAAAGCACTGTCCACCCAGGCTGCAAGTAAGTGCATGATTTTTAGCATTGCGAAGTTTTCTCAATTTGTCCAGTTTAATAGTTCTAGAGTGTCAGTAAAGTTTAATTTTGGTTTGCTGCTGGAAAACTATTCATTGACCAGTCCGGTTGTTTTCAGAAAAAAATTTTTTCTCATGTCTCAGCACATCTGTTCCCACAGCAAGGCATTTCTCCCACGAGCAAACAGCTAAAAAATCTCATTTCTCGACTGGGTTTGCCAGATGTGTTTTGTAAAAATACCGGCTTTTTTGTCAACAGTGACAAAAATATAATCATTGAAAAAAATAATAGAAATAAGGCGTAGCTCAAGTTGTAGTTTTCAGTAAACACTGCGCATGCAAACACAGCCTATCCATACCTTTGCCGATAGTAACAGTGATTGACGTAAAAATTTTATCGAGAGATTAATTTTTGTTCATTAATCACATTCACGATGAAAACTGCTTTGTACGAAAAGAAACTTACGAAAACACTGAATTACGAAAATTGGTAAGACTTGTTAAGAGTACAATTTTCAATCTTCGTTTTTTTACGCAGTCGAGTATAGGGTCGACTAGTCGCTACAATGTCACTCTCCTCCTGTCCATTTCTGTGATTTTCCTGCATTTTTCCGCAATAGCCCGTAGTAGTTCAGACAACAATTTCCACCTGCGTTGGTTTCAGGGTTAATTGCTAAACAAATGCTCATGCAGATCACGTTCAAGACGAACGAGTGTAAATATGACCAAACAAGGAAGAGAAAACAAAGGGTCTATGAGTGTAATAATAATTTTCCCCCATTTTGGACTTAATGAACTTTGTTGAAGGAACTAACGAGTTCACTACTAGAGTCATTACAATTTGAGAAGTTCTGTGTTAGTTCTTTTTGGAGTTACTACAAATCATTTATTTTCAAAATACCGACTTCAGGAACAGATTTTCAAAATACTGGCCTCTGATAAACCAGCAGTAAAGTACCGGCCACCTGGCAACCGTAGTTTTGACCCAGCGTGCTTGGCGATTTCTGTTGTTCAATTAACTTGTCGTCTGCACTTTCTGAACATCAATATTAGTGCTTTGTCGCACAGCAGCAAGTACTGTTTGCAGTCATATTGATAAAATTAAATCACTTGCAGCAGATCCATACATCAGTAGTTATTTTGGCCGCAACTCAGTTTTCTTCGCACGTCACACCAAAGCTAATGAATTAAACTTATCTAATATTAACTTCCTCTGTGGAAGAGTTGTATGCAACAACTTAACTAAGTCGTTCTTAGTTTGAAGATTCGGCGGTGCGCTAGTTGCGAAGCTTTGACTTGCATCATGTTGGTGAAGAGCAGTGTTGCCAGGTCCAGATGTACCAAAAACGCCAAATCACTGATTAAAATAGGCCTACGCCAAATAGCTTTAAAACATGACAAACGAGTCGAAACAGGCCAATGGCTTCCAATTTTGCATTGCCGGATGATCAATGACAAAAAATTAACGTTGCCATGGAACTAAGACTAGAATTGCCGCAAATAAATTCGCAAAAAATTGTTAATCTCCAAAAGTGCCATCTCTTGTAGAAAATGCCTGTAAATGTTTCTAACAATGAAATACAGGTTATAAAAAGACAAACATGCGCAATGCACATGACGTAGTTTTCAATTACAGTATTTTGAATCCGGGACACAAGCGTTTGGTATGATAAATATATCACAATTCCAGAAAGTATCTATTACAAAACGCTGTCATGGAAGTGTAGTCAAGACCAGACATGGGGTAGTCGTCAATCGCAATCGATTGAAGTTTTTTGAGTAATCGTAATCGATTGAACTGACCAAAAAATGACATGTATACAATCGTAATCGATGTCATTGTCAATTTGATCGTAATCGACGATTACTTTCGCGATTAAACTTGGAAATCTTCACCCTGCATTACTGTGCGATGAACCGCGGTTGTGGCGG
>JGI24021J15306_10008822_pt1 | contig 12424 bp, 5 predicted proteins | sample Ectturendosymbi1_FD_15306 | JGI IMG/M metagenome (IMG submission 15306)
CTATAGAGCAGTCTGTCTGGGTAACCGTTTTGTTTAAGAGTTGATCTGACGAAGTCGATCTCTTTCTTTCGTTCACTTTCCTGGTCACAGAGTTTGTCAGCATAATTGCGCAGTACTGAACACGCTGCTACATAGAGCTGACAAACTCTGTGACCAGGAAAGTTTTTACATATCTTTTATTTCCAAATATTTGTACATACAGTATATCAGTTAATATAATTGTCAAGAGCCGTTTCATGCTTCATGTTAAATATATCTGTTTAATGATGATAAAATCTTTTGTCAGATATTTTAAGGGTACATGTTCATCTGTCGAAATGCTGAAGCGAAGGGGTGCATGCTAATTTGTCGGAATGCTGAAGGGGTACATGGTCAGAGAAAGGTGGGAAACTGCTGGTGCAGGAGAAGCATTTGGCTTATACCAAACTTTAAAGTAAATCTGATGTTATCTGATGTTGAAAAAGGCAGCAATCTGATGTTGACAAGACTGGCCCCAGTGGCAACACTGTGCCAGACATAAAACTGAATTGGAGAAATTATCACTACTTTCAGTAAGGTCGAGTGGGAACTGAGAAGTTACTAGACAATTGTCAGTTCGAATCACTCATTTGTTGTATTATTTTCTTTTGATGTACTTGCACAAATCTAAGATTGTATGTCGAAATTTTTGGACCCCTTGTGATGGGTTTAGTGTTAGTGTCTAAGGTTAGGGGTTAGGGTTAGCATTTTAGTGTTGAGGGTTAAGGGTTACAGTTAAGGTTAATGGTTATAGGATTAAGGGTATAGGGTTACAAAAATTAATAGCCACGTTAATCCTTTAATCTGAGAAGCAACTGACATGCAAAGAAGAGGTCACATATTTTGCAGAGCTCAGCAATTTCGTTTGATACGGTTTAGACTTTTCAAAGCGAAAACCGGATACGGTTGTTTAGACACTTTCAAAAGTTTATAGCATTCACTTTGGAGTTTAAGAAGGAGTCGGAGTCCAAAACTTAAAAATCATTCGGAGCCGAAGCAGGAGTGGAGTCGGAGTCAAAAATTTCAGACTCCGTGCACCTCTAAGTAAAAGATGCCATCGGGACCAAACAAAATATAAAGTTAATAGGCGAATTGACATTACAGACGAAGCCGTGCGATCGTTTAAACCAGTTCGTTGTTTTAAATGCTGTTTTGGTTTGTAGACTAGCATTGCTAGTTAGGTGTAATTTACTTAAAGTGCAACAACCGGGTAGGATTAAATGCCATTATCTGAATGTGACATCAGGGAACTGGGAAGGTGCTAAAATGGAACCGTTGTTGCTAAAGAAATGACTAACCTAATAAATAAGAAGCTTGGTGTGGCAAAACTTCAGCTTGCTTTTTGATGCAATTGATTCTGAAAAGTACTCACTAAGGTTATGTGATATGTCAAGCTTGCAAGATTATGCCAAGCTTACTGTTTATAGGCATAGGCATAATAGGGCCTTAAATGTGAGGCAACGCAGCTGGGTAGTGTCTGTGTTTCATGAGACAATGATTGTGCTGGGATTATTTTGCTTTCAGTTGAACACATTGGTTGGAGTGGTCATGAGATAAGTAGGATATGCAAAGAGAGAATTAGCTGGGGTTTAAGAGGTGATGGTTAGGGTTTAGTTTCAGGGCGTATGGTCAAGGTTCAGGGAGGGTCAGATTTTAGGTTTAGGATCATATTTTAGGTCATGTCAGCAACTGAACTTTTTCCAAGTCAGGTATTCTTCACACTCACAGGCACGTAGTCAGGTTTTAAAGTTTAGGGAGACAATATTTTTGTTTTATTATATGTTTAAGACAATTGTTTCCGAACACAACAAAATTTAAGAGGGGCACAAAAAACTTGGGGGCGCTGCCTCCGAATGCCCCACCCCGCGGCTAGCTAAGGGCCTGGTCCTTGAACAAAGTGGCGTTCACTTTTACAAGAGTAAAGTATATTGCTGTTGCATGATTGTAGGTTAAATTCGCTTGTTCGGTTTGATTGACGCAACTACGTAGCTTTCCACTTGTGCTCGCCGCTCAGATCTCCATTGCAGAACTTCCTTTAGAATTTTTGGCTTAATTACGAGTGGTAGAGGCACACTGTCCAATATCCACCACAGCAGCATATTACTATTAGTCATAAACATGGATGTAGTTAAGGGACACAGCTATGCCCACACCCCTCCAAATGAAAATAATGCTTAGTGATATCATCTACATACAGATTAATTCCAAATTCGCCGTGTTTTTTTATATTCATATAGGCCATTTTCTCAAAAAGGTTGTAGCACAGTTGACTGAGCATGATGATGTCATAAAAAGCCTGCTCAAAGGGGCCCCGCTCTGATGATGTCTTGCATGGGACCCGCACCTGCTAAGGCCGGCCCTGGTAACATGACAGTAACGCATGAGGAGAATGCAGTAGGGTTTATAGAAACATAGTAAACACATGTAAACCTAGCACTAAGCTAAGGCTAACCTCTAACCCTAAGCTAATGCTAACCTAACCTTAACCTAATGCTAAGCTAACACTAATAACGCTCATCTAACTGTAACCAAAACCTAACACTAACCCCTAAAGCAAATGTTTTGAAAGTTTTGAAAAAGGCAATGGCTATAGATACGCCTGTGAATCTTGAAATAAGAAAACTTATTAATGGATAACACTAAACGGAGGGCTGGGCGGGCTGGAGGGCTGTGTTGCCAAATGAAAAACATGAATTTTCCGCGGACTGGCGAGCTGCACAGAAGGGTGGGCCGGCAGGCTGCACCACAGGATGGGCAAGTGGTCTGCACATTAAGGCGGTCTGGTGGGTTGCGGAAAAGGATGGGCCGGAGGGCTGTCCTTTTCTGCAGTCCGCCCCGCCCTTTTCCGCAGCCCAACGGACCGCCTTTTTTGTGCAGCCCGCCGGCCTGCCCTTTTGTCTTGTGTGCAGCAGCCCGCTGAAAATTCAACTTTTCCATTTGGAAACACTGCCCGACCGGCCCGCCAGTCCTCCAATTAGTGTTATCCCTTATTGATACGCCAGCTGTGACGTAACAGTTGCGCATGACCAGAGTGCAGTAGGCTTGGTAGAAACGAAGTAAATATAAAAGATAAACCCTAAACCTAACCTTAACCCTAACCGTAGCCCTAATCCTAACCTAATGCTAACCTAACGTTAACCTAACCCTAAGCTAACCTAACGCTAACCTAACACTAATGCTAACACTAACCCTAGCCTAATCCTAAGCTAACCTAATTCTAAGCAGAAAGCTAACCTAACACTGTCTTATCCCTAACCTAACACTAATCGATAAACGTAAGCCTGAAAAAAAGTAAAGAAAGAAAACAAAACGAAAGTGGGCAAGGTGAGATTTGAACCGAAAACCATAAAAGTAGAAGGCGCAGTGCATAACCATTACACTATACAATCCACGCAGTTTGAGTGACAAACTGACCCTTTTATTTGAATTGCGTCAGGACAGGTGTATCCCTAGTCACTTCCTTTGAAAAAAGCAAAGAAAAACCAGGGTAAAGCTAGCCATCAATTCGCCCAGCTGCCACTTTCTCACTTGGCAAAAAAACGCCAAGAGCAAAATAGAGCAAATGTCCTACAAAAACACTTAAAATGCACCCATATTGATTTCAATCGAATCCCAACACAAAATACACACGTGCACATCATTTTAAAGCTTCAAAGTCCAAATTATTACTATGATTCCATGAACATCAATGTTGCAATGCAAACAACTATTTCTGATAATAGAAACAAGATCGCGATGATTTTTAAACAAATATGTGATGCTGTTATCACCAGCTATCCAATAAACATCTTTTCAAAGGGTACACTTTTTACGAAAGTTACCAAATCATTGATCAACATAACCAACTTTTACACTACCCCATACCTTTCAGCGAAGTTTTTCAAGAATTGAACGCACTTAAACAACAGCAGATTTCTCATCAACCCAACACGACCGCGATGTTTTTTAAACGAATTTCAGATGCTGATGTCACCAGCTATTCAATAAAATTCTTTCCAACGGGTACACTTTTTATAAAAGTTATCAAAATCATAGATCAACATGACTGACTTTTACACTAACCTATAGCCTACTTTTCTGCAAACTTTTTCAAGAATCAAGCACACTTAAACTACGGTAGATATTTCATCAACCCAACGCAACCATGCTGATCTTTAAACGAATATCCGATGCTGTTATCACTAGCCACCAAATAAACCTCAAGTGCATCCCCAAAAGTTTTGATTTGTCAAAACTTGGGCAAAATATCAAATAATCGGGCAAAGAAGCTTCAACATTTTAAACAATATCAATGAAATTCTACTTCATTGTTATTGAGTGTATAAATAAAAATTTATTACGTCATTAGAAACACTTTTAATCAGTGGTTATTAACCTTTTCTCCACCACGCCCCCCTTAAAGTAATTTTCTTTTGTTTCATGCCCTCCTATGTTTAAATAAGTTGTAAAAGCAAATACCAAGAAGTATTTCTTGGTAAATTTGTTTAATTTTTATTTTCAGTTTTGTGACACAGACGAAGTCTATAGAATACAAACACACACAGTCTGCACAGTGCAGATTGATAAAAACAGACACAATAGAACGATTAATTATTAGCCAGTTTGGAGACAGAACCACAGGATTTCAAACACTTTCTTAACACTATTGTTTGCTAACCTGTAGCACTTGAAACAACACTACTGCAGTGTAGGACCCTGAGTCCAACCCTGGTCAAGGCTAGGTAGAGCACGAAAATATTGTGGCATGCACACATCCTCAAGCAAACACTGTAACGTCCAAGCACTCTGTTGCGAAGTGAAATGTGGTTGTAGTGTTCAGAGAATAAGGACAAATAAAAAAATGGCTGCATCAAAGCACGCAACCATGTGTTGTTAGACTTTCTGCATCATTCAAGAAAGAGGTACATATTTTTTCACAATAAGGCCTCAATAGTAGGAATGTTGCATTGAACCAGTTGACTACTAACACTCGTTCGCCATGGAAGGTTGTAGCCTATAGAGCCCTGCACCCAAAATTATAGGCCACTGATTACTTGACAATTTTTGGCCAATATTTGGTGCAAGATTGTTTTTCAGCATTACATGGAAAACGCGGCATTATGCAAGATTTACTGGAAATAACAGAAGATTCCAGAATCTTAAACCCAAACTATTCATACGTAGAAAACATGGAGCGGTTATTCGCATAAAATGGATATTCAAATAGAAATGTTGTTTTTATTTATAGACTTAAAATGCTTGATGCTGGTCTTTAATTTTTTGTAAGGCTAATGAAATATGTCATCTGGCGTATCGATTCGTCTGCCTTGCAGCTAATCTGCTTAAGAACATTTTTGGATGGACAGCCATCCCTGCAGCCACTTGCAAAGGCCTTAGGATCGAAGTGTTTTAGTTGTTCCAAGTGATGCAAACGTGATAATTTGTGTTTCAACACTTCTTTTGCTGCTTTACGATCAGATCCCTAGATATAATGGCAAGCTTTCTCTAATCTGAGGTGGAGAACGGTTCCATCGAATTAGGCATACAGTTGGAAATGTTTGTTAATATACCAACTGAAAGTAACGTTGCTTGTCGAAAATGTGCAATAACCTTGATAATGAAAGAGATGCTGTGACTTACTTTCATCATTTCGAAGTGTAATACAGTGCAGTTTGAAAGCAAAGCTGTGTACAGTATTTGGTATTTTCAATCCTCGGATCACCTCATTTTTCCAACAATCATCTGAAAAAAGATGACCCTTCTGTGTTGCTCTGCACTTGTCTCACACATTCCTATCGAACGGAACTTCTGCCTCTGTCATCAGCTCCATGGTGAAAAAAACAGGGCTTTAACCCTCTGACTGTGCAGACAGCTTCTTCGTGCACAGCTGCTTCCTTGACAGCCAAAGTCAACTGGAGCGTTTAGTTTCACAGTATCTTCTGGACTCCCCAAAATGTCAAGCACCTGGGAACAATTTCTGAATTGATAACGCATAGAATCTATGACGGTTTTGGCGAATTGATGATAGAGATACAATTCCTATAGCGCTCAAACATTAGCTATTTGAAAATTTGATGGGGTCGCGAACAATCTAAAGTAGTAAAGAAAAATTAAATTATAGTTGGTAGCATTGTTTCTCGTAGTGCTAAATCCTAAAATGTTAGTCGTGGGTGTTTACCTTTGTTCTGTAAGCTTCATCTTTAGAAAATCTTTGTTGCGTTTAGAGTACTGTCTTTGTAGCAGTTTTAGTCAAGAGCCTCAGATATCGAACGGCATCTTTGTAAGAAAGACCAACGATTATTGACTCACTTTCCATTTGTTTCACTGTAGGTTGGCCTGAAAAAACTTCCTTAGCCTTGACTTTTTCTAAGACGTCAATAACCTAACGGTAACAAACTTATGAAATTTAGGTGCATACGCGCCTGCATGGCAGAAACTTAAAAGCAGGGATGTAATGGGGTGAGAATTCGTGGGAACCGTGTTCCCACACCTTTTTGCACTAGATTACAATAAAACATGGCTACGATCTCACATTAGTGCTATCGACACGCAGATTTGCACAGCTAGTCAAAAGTCTACAGTGAAACAGGAAGATCCAATGTTGAAATTCTTGCAGGGGAATGCTCACTTTACTCAAAAGTATTTGGTGCAGTCTTCCTTTTTTTAGCGCTACACCCTTGCCTAAAAGACCTATATAAGAAAATGAAATAACCCCTCAAATGTTGCGGGCTTAGCCTTCGACAATCAATAAAAAGCTGTCAAGTGGAAAAGATACGGTTTAGTAGGCTTTTGATAGCCAACTAGTTTCGTCAAAATATTCCTACTACAAAACACATAAAAAATAAAACATCTGCCAACGGATTGGTGACTACTGACTAATCCAGTGGTTCTTAACCTTTTTTGTCTCATTTACCCTTTAAGAAAATAGAAAAATGATTTTACCCCAACAATGTTTATTGCGTCAAGGTATGTTTTTTTTCTTTTTTTTTCTGGAAAGGGTCCGGGGCAGATTCTCCTGGAAAAACTTTACAATCTTACACTCAGATACATGAATATTTGTGCTTACTGGGACCAATTTTAGGATAATGCTTGTATGAAACTTATCAGTCTGTGAGACGAAAACGTAGTATAATGCTCTTACAAGCAAGCATGAAAACTTTGAAAAAGTGTTTCACTGACGCTGTTGAAATTCTAAAAACCACAACAGAGGTTGGGTTTGTAAATTAGATCTGTTCCTTGTTTGTTGCAAGTAGGCCTGTATACGGCATTATACTCTGTATGTTTTCAGGAGTGTTATCCAGTCAAAGTCAGCTTGTCAACATTGTGCTTTATTTATTTTCAAGAGTGTAATCCAGTCGAAGTAGCATATTGGCAATGCTACGTAACCAACTTGGAGACACAATCTTTTCAGTCATTCTGGTTAGTTTTGAAGCTAAGATGTAAGATTAGGAAATTTAGAATTGCATTTAGAATAATTTGTGTTCATCCCATAATTGAATTTTGTTACTGACACTCAGAGGTGTAGGTTGTTTGGCTTTCACCAAACTGGTTTATTTGATAGTTGAAATCAACAAAAACTGCTTTTTTCAAGCAAGCCAGTGTAATAAAAAGTTGAAAAAATTACGAAAACACTTTTATTTTCTTGGTTTGATTTTTCACTACATTTAGTGTTGTCCTCATGTACACACTTCAGGATATTGTAACAGTTTAACACGTTCGCAGTTGGGTTAATTCAAGTGGTGCATGTGAAAACAGCCTATTTGAACGTGGCTTTGCACAGGCATAACTCCGGCACCGAAAGCGCTAAAGAGCTGTGCAAAAGACTCAGCAAGTCTTGAAGTTTTCAATGAAAAAATTTTTTTTGTTTCAGGTTTCAGATTTTTTGTTAGTGACGTCATAAGTGGAGTACTTTTAGACCACTTTAGCCCACTTCATCTGGCCCTAGGCCCAAAATGCTAGATGGTGGTATTTCTCTGAAGTTTTATTGGAAACTAGGCTAAAATCTAAGTTTTTGATACTTTGGATGACTTGCTAAGGTTTCGGGTTCAAAAGTTATGATCTAAAATAAAACAATATTTGATTAAGTAATTAATTAATTTGTTTATTTTAAATCATACCTTTTAAACCAGAGATGCTAGAGAGGTGATCAAAGTCTCAAAAGACTTGGATTCTAGCCTTGTTTCCAATGAAAACTTCAGCGAAATACTTTTGTCTAGCACAGGGGTTCACAACCTTTGTCTGACCATGCACCCCTTCAGCATTGCAACAGATTAGCATGTACCCCTTTAACATTTCAAAAGGTAAGCATGCACCCCTTCAGTATTTCAACAGATGAACATCTACCCCTAATATTTCTTATGACAAAATATTTTGTCATGATTAATCACAGTATATTTTAAAATAAGCACACAACGGCTCTTTAAAATAATGTTTGTATAAATATTTGGAAATCAACGACAAGTAAACCAGGTTTTTTTAAGGAAAATGTTAGGTACCCAGAATGGGCCTGTAGGGACCTGATTTCTCCGATTCTAGAGACCTGATGATAATTTTCCCTGATTCTAAAAAGCTGATTTTTAATTCTAGGGACCCGAATCAGTCCCTAAACTATGCCTTAAAAAAGCCCTGTGTAATTATATATTTCTCTTCTATTGCTTACCTTAAATGTACCCCTTTTGATAGGCAAATGTACCCTTAGTGGTACATGTACCCTAGGTTGGGAACCTCTGGTCTAGCAGGTTAGGGCCCAGGACAGGTGACATGAGCCAAAATGGCCAAAAACCTAAAACCCAAAGCCCAAAACAAAAAATTTTTTTTCGTTGAAGACTAGAAGACTTGCCGAATCTTTTGAGGTTTTGAACACCTTTCTAGTGCAATCGGCAAAGGAGCTATGCAGTTGGTAAGACAACTGAAATATGCTTGATTTCAGGCTGATTTCCAGGTATGATATATAGTCTCAGTTGAAGTAACATTGACAAGTTGAAAGAATGTTTCAGATTTGAAGATTTTGAAGATGAGGTTTGAAGCCACAGCACTAACATTTACTGTGATAGTTGAAGGATAATTCAGATTTGAAGATGTTTCATGAATGCTTCCGTGGGCCACTGAAAACACTGTGGCAGGCCACATGCGGCCTGTTGGATGCTAATTGCCTACCCTTGCTGCATTGCATTTGTCATTACAAAAAGAATGAAATACTATACAACTTTGCATGTTCAGTTTTGTTGTGAAGCAATAGCGGTAAACAAAATTTCTTTTTTCGATTTTTCTATCACAACTCGTTTTGTGCATATTACATCAACATGGGCATAGCGTGTGTTGTTTTTGTGCTTGTACATAAGCAATGTTTTTTTTACATTCAATGCTTCAGGTGGTACCATACTGATTCAGGTAAGTATGAATGTAAAACAATGTAGCTTCTGTTTGATATCATGCTTGTTTATTTATTTTGCTTTTTTCTATTAGTGACAAGGGCTGTTCATAATGGTGACCAAATGATGGAAAGAAAAAAAGCTGAACATATTTCCATCACCAGCAATAATGGAGATAGGACTCTGATAAGAAAAAAGGAATTTTTGCCCAAAAAATGTAATTCGCAATTGCCTGTTGCTGTTATTGGTAATTCAGACAGATTTGAAAGTATTCCTCAGTGGGCACAACCCTGCAGTAGCAGTGAAAGAAGAGATTACAATGAGGTGGAAAATGTTTATGGGGAAATTGGAACAGATAATGTGTTATTACCTGCGTCACAACTGCAAAACATTGATGCAGTTAATGGTGGAATGGCCTTTAATAATTCTGAGATAGTGTCTGTTTGTCACAGTTCTCCACAGGATGATTTCAAAGCGGTTGGTATGGCCAGCCAATCTGCTTCTTCTGAACCATCAAGCAAAATGTCAGCTTCCACTTTAAGTGCAGGACAAAATTTTATTCTAAGACCAAAGAAAAGGCGCCATGTATATCATGAAATAATTTTACCATTTGAGCATAATAAACTGGTTGGAAATTGTAAAGACTTTCCAGCAGCATGTATTGGCAACTCAAAAAAGGCTGGTTCAGCCCCTGCTATACCATTTAAACCTCATTATCTTCGATCAGAATTCACAGGTGATTTTCCTCCGCCTTTGCCACCTCGGGTTTTAAACAAAGATGCAGTTCTTCAGCGGAAACATTTGACTGAAGAGTACTTTGAAAATATCAGAAAAAGTATGGATATTGATCTTGAAAATGACTTGGTATTAAATGACTTGGTGTTACCAGCTGAAGCTTCCCAAATCGGAAACGATGAAGGTGCGGGTCCATCTAGAACAAGTGTATTTACAGAAAATGATACAAATCCCTTGCCCTTGTTTGAAGGGGGCAGCTTTACTAGGGTTGATCATGCAAATTCACTGCATTTGCATGGTTTTCTGATGGATAATGGAAAAGAAATACCATATGACAGTTCGATTGGTAAAGATGTGACCAATTCAGTCAAAAGTCATTGTGAAGCTATGTCAAAGCATCGTATTCAGTTTGTTGAAAGTTTGAAGTCTTTGAAACACTGTGGGTGGTATTGGGGAAACATGTCTTGGGAAGATGCAGAAACTATGCTTGCACACACACCTAATCAAGAAGGTAAACTAATTTTCATTGTGTGCTATTCAGTGTCCGTTGATTGTTTTTTAATTTTGTGGAATTGTATTGTTTTGAAATATGATGGCATAATATTGGAAAATGTACATTCTGCAATATAAGTAAGTTTTGACAGATTTAAGAAAATAGCCCTTGGACTAGGAAATGTAGCAAAAATTAATAAATGCTCCCTTTTACTGACGAAGTTTGCATGGGCCATTGTGGTGCTTACTTATTGGTAGGTGCATATAACAATGAAATGTATCAATAGATAAAGAAACACTTAAAAACACTAGTTTTTCTGTATGCTTTCGAGAAATCAGTCGACTACGCTCTGCTTTCATCTTTTTGCGATGATTCAAACTTGCACATATCCATATTCAGGTTCCATTTGAATAAGGACTGAGGATGATTAATTTTACGTGAAATCTATTTCCTATTAAAAACTTGCTGATCGATTCCTTGCTGACACCCATCTTAGATTAAGAAAGTGTTAAAAATTATTAATGTGATGAAATAGGTGTTTTCTTGGACATACACGACAGGCTTTTAAAGGTGTCTGTTGTTATCAATTAGCTTACAGTGCTTTGCTATGAAAATCCAAGAACAGTACTGAACATAAATTAACTTGTAGCTCTTGTTATCCAAAATCTTGTAAGGACTATTCAGATCATGCCCATTGTGCACTAGCATTGCATGTCACATACTAATGCTTACCACTTTAGTACTAGCTTTTTTTCCTGAGAAAACAAGCTGAGTACCAGGCTGTTTTTGGGAGTTCACCATCTTTATGCTAGTTCCTTAAAATGCTTTGTAATAGAAGTCCAAGCAAATGCTTCATTGTTAAATCCACTGTTTTTCGTAAACAGTTTCTGTATGCAAGTGTGTGAATTTTCCAGAACAAAAATAGCAGTTAGTATTCAATATAAGACAGATCTGTGTTTGTATGTAACCCAGTAACTGTTCCATAAAAACCTATTTCATATATGTACCCAATGGCATGCAGAGGTCTGGTGATGACTAGGGCGACTGCTTGATTGTATGCCCCCCTATGAAATTTTGGTATTGAGTAGTGGCATATGGTGGTCATTGTTACTGTATATATGCTGTTTGTGACACCACAATGTGATCTCACATTCACGTTTTAAAACCAATGTTTTGGTGAAGTTTGTTGTCACAATATGCATATTATTATACATGTACATTCCTTGTTCTTGTACAATGTGTCACTGTAATGAACATATTATATTATGAACCCTCCAAGTTAAGAGACCAGAGCAAAACAGCACTCAACGCTAAGACACAGTAGTTCATAACCACAAAAGTATCCAGCAACATGTTAAAACAGGAGAGTAAAACACACTAATTGTTATGACAGGGCAGTTCACAACTGCAAAAACATCAGGCTGCGCAAATGTCTTGTTGAATCGCAGTCGAGCAGAGAAGGTATACAGCTGGTATGGTGGACACCCAGGGTTGACAGTTTGAAACTTGCTAAAATACACCCAAGAATTGAAAATCCACATAAAGTATGCAAAAAAAACCTTGTTTTTTATTATGTGGCTGTTATATGTACAACTATATATTTGGGAGACAGAACAGATACAGGCTTCTGTGAGCCATTATGATTATTCCACCTGATCTGCCAATTAACACGTATAGAGCCGGCCTACGGTATATTCGTACTTTGATTTCGACCTAAAAATCAGCAATTTTCGGTTGCCTTACCAACGTCCTAGCTCCTCCGCCGATTGCGCTAGAGAGCTGTTCAACGGCTCAAACGGATCGGCCAGTCTAGTAGATTGCACTCGAA
>JGI24021J15306_10008823_pt1 | contig 12423 bp, 7 predicted proteins | sample Ectturendosymbi1_FD_15306 | JGI IMG/M metagenome (IMG submission 15306)
CCAAATATAGAATACGAAAAAATTGTGTTGATATGTGTGCTATGGATGGTAGGGGGGCGATAGAAATTTGTTTGTCAGAAAAGGGGGCGCTAGCCAAAAAAGGATTGGGAAACACTGCTCTACCCCATGCCAATAATTAAGTCAAACATTTGCTGCTTATAAGAAAAGTGGAATTAATTTAGGAGTTAATTGCCAGGATTCAGGTCTGTGGTAGGTTTTACAACAAATCATAGGCCTACCTTACTCAGTCACAAGTCATTGATGGTATCATTTTTAAATAGGATATGTTACACGAAAAAGTGAAATTTTAATTTTACCCAGTTGAAGCTCATTACATCATCCGGCAAATATTTTCTGCTTTTGTGGAATAACGTATGAGATTTTGGAACTAATTAATTATCGCATACCAAACGGTGGCCAATTGGCCTCTTCAGCTAAGTTTGCCCTCCCTGGCTCAAACCTCTAGCTACGCCACTGCAAGCAATGGCAATTTATCGTAACTGAGAACGGTTAAGAATGGCAATTTTTAGGTTAAAACGTTACGCTGCAATATTCTAATCCCTGGTTGCTGCCTTGCCACAGAAGTTCACATACTTTTGTTTAGTAGATATTAGCCATGACAGAACACAATCATTTTTAAAATGTCTTGCATGGGTAGACCGCATACAAATGAAAAATACGATACATCGGGAAATATATTCAATTCAAACCAAATCACAACACACCGTCGAGTATAAACGCTAGTCACTCACAACATATTTTTCTCGCGCTTCTTCCCCGAACGATGGACAGTTATCAACGCTCACATCATTTCAGTTAGAACAAACGTATTCTTGGAGAAATGATTTTGGCGTAGGCTTTTGACTGGCTTGTCCGAAATCAACATCCGTTTACAATGGCATTTGGAATGTAGACAGAACTTGTTGCAATAAGTCGGAAACCTTCAGTTTTCATATTTAACCAAATTGCAGAAGCTCCCCTGGAGTGTGTTTTATCGCTGTTTATTCTACCGTGTTTCACTAAGAAAAACTGTACATTTTGTTTCTCTTATTCCTGTCGGTTATTTCAGTGCTTCATCTAGTTTGTTCCAAAAGTCCCTCCAGGCTCGGGCTCTTTGTTCAGGGGTTGGAACAGGCAATCCTGTAATGGCGGAGAGAATGGTGCTGACGCTACCGGCAAGCTCTGTGTCCTTCGTCACATCCTGGAAATTGATAAAAACTTTCATGAAACGTAATCTGATGGACAACCCATGTGCTTCACGTTCAAACGGATTTACCACTGCAGAATAATTTTGCTGACAAATATTACTAATCTGATGTTGTTTCACATTGTTTAAAGAATCATTAAATTTTCTCTTCAAACCTGCTCTTTTTATAATTCTTATTCAACGCAATTTCAAAAAACTATTTTTTTGGACGTTTTTCTAATCTTCAACGTTTAACGCTTCGAACAGCACACCCTTGTGGGACTGATGACGAAAGCTTCCGGCATAGAGCGTTACTAGCCGCAGTTCAAGACAGGGGCGTAATGGGGAGAAAGGAGGGCACAATTCCCCGGGCGCCGAATCACTATGGGCGCACCGAGTCACTGCGGCAGGCACCGAAAAGTCCCAACAATGTCACAAGTACATTCTTCAGTACAGTACATTTGCTCCTGAAAGACTGTAGGTTCAAACATGGGGGCACCAAGCTTGCTTCTTGCCCCGGGTGTCATCTAACCTCGTTACGCCCCTGGTTCAAGACAATTTTTAATCTATAATGAAAGTTTGCTTAGCCTTACAAATATTTATCTTGTTTTGTGACCTTCGCTACTTTCTCTGGAAGCTAGATGTAAAATAAAATATAAGAGTTTTCTGCAGCTCAATTTTTATATTCCAAAATGGGTATACGCGGGGACAAGTTGCAACCAGGCTGTATTCAAGGTAGTAATCTTATTAAAAATATTTTGTTTGATGCTTCGTTTGCTTTAGTTCAATAGCGCTTGCATAGGAAGACACTGGTTCCTGAAAAAATGTCAGCGTTATCGGCAGAAATTAACTCTGTGGGAAATGGTTGTGACCCTGTTAGGTAGGGTGACATCATTTGGTTAATTTTTTCCAACATAGAAAAATATTGCGTGAACAAAACACCTGTTGACAATTTAATAAGTCGACGCAACACGAGCTTCCGGTCTTTTACGGTTGCGTCGCCTTGATTCATCATTGCAAATCATCCTGGTGAAGAAATGTTGCATCCCAATACTAATTAGAAATGCAGAATTTTTCTAAATGTTAACATTAAAAGCATGAGGGAACGTATCTTCACTGCAACGTATCTTCATGGTTGTGCAGCACAAAGGGAAAACGTATTTTCGTACAGACATTTACCTCAAGTAGCACAGGCACCAGAAGCCTCCCACTCCTCCGCTTATGCAACTGGGCAAGAGCGACTTGAACCTCGTATTGACACCAGCTGCTCGTCGCGTACTTGCGAGAAATCACCAAAATTACTTTACGTGAAGCAACGATCGCTTCGACAATGTTGCTGGCAATTCCTCGACCAGGTAGGAAGTCTCGTTCGTGGAGACATAGTGTACGCTCCCGACAATCTTCTAACTCCTTGCAGTAATAGAAAAAAACGCTGTCAAAAACGCTGAGTATGAAACAAGACAGACTAAAGCTGAGACCTACAAGAGGAAACAACATTGTTGGTAAGAAGAGATGAATCTTGTGGTGTCTTGCCTAACTTCTTAATCTACTTTTCGTTTTTTCCTGTACTGGCGCTTGAGTGACGCAATCTAAAATGTGGAAAGATGAATATTGCTTGATTGTTATGTATGATTCATCTCAGAAAACGTTTAGGTGAAATTAAACATGGATAGTTTCTACACAACTTGAACGCAAGCTTTTTCCCCTTCATTCAAATGATGTCTTTACTTCTGCTGAATAAAAACAATATTTTAAATGCATTATTACCTCCATTCTAAATCCAGCTGCTCAGCTGTTGACCTGACGGAACCGGTTCGTTTGTTATAATACTTCTACTGTTACTTCTTATCGCCAGCTTGCTAACTCTGTTTTCGTAATAGTACGTATTTGCAAAGAAAGAAACATACAGAAACCATTCCAGGATGTGCGAAAAACTCCAAAACAAAACACACGTTTCAAACAGTGTGAACTGTGGAGCCAAATCGAGAAAAATACAAACTACGAAGCCACAATCTCTCTTTACAATCATTACCACCAGAAGTCTTCTTAGACATGAAGTGAACACAAGTACAATGCAAGATTTATTAGATGATATCTAGCTGGTTGAATTCTGACTTTTGACTCAAGTTAAAAAAGCAAAAAAGCTTAGTAAAACTGATGTTCTCAATAAATTGAAAATCTTACCTCTAACATCTTATAAACAAACTCTTCGTCCTTCCCACCACACCGGTATGATACAAAAGCGTCAAACTTGTATTGATTACGATCTGGCACTCCACCACTTTCTGTTTCATGACTTTGTTCATAAACTTCTTTTTCCAGCAATTTACGGAACCCTTGCACAATATCTTGTCGTTTTTTTGATTTTCGTTGCTGTTGTAATCGACATATAGCGATAAAGGCAAACTTTGCGCTATAGCTGTTACAATTGTAATATGTCAGAACTTGAGCTCATAAATAATTTATCAAGCATGCCAGAATATTCACAGTGTTGCAACTGCCTATTATTGATGAACAGTAGTGTCGGTTCATATTGTACATGTACGAGATGTCTGTTTGAACCGCCCACCTGACGTTGTAAAATATCGTCAAAGTTCGGCCAATAACGGCAGTGCTACTGGATATTCAGCGCAAAAATGTTTTTTTCAGAGAAAGGGCAGAAAATATACGATAGAGACACTTGTGTAGTCAAGCCATGATTTTGTATGTAATGGCAGTGATACTTCTTTCTGCTCTTTGCTTGCATTTACAGTAGCAAAAACCTAGAAATTCAGTTAAAATATAAACGATACTGATGCATTTCATACATGAAAAACTTTAGTCACTTCCAAGGTTAGACAACGGGACGGAGACAAATTTTTCATGTCAAACTATACCTATACCCTGATAAACCATTTCTTATGTTCATAGCGTTATAAAGAGGTTTACAAAGGAAACCTTTCGTTTTCAGCAAAATGATATGTTAAACAGGTATGCATATTTTACATGACACAAACTGATAATACTCTCTAAAACAAAAAACGATTGACAGCTAATGCAATATATTTGCTTTTCCCTACAGCTTGAAACAGTCTTATGCTTTTGAAATCGTGTTAAATACAGCTGTGATGGTTTTATGTACAAACCTTGTGAAGATATAAGTTGACAAGAAACATGACGGCAAGAAAAAGAAGCAAGCCAGCGGATAGAGTTGATGAAAGTAAAGGAATATTCACTGCGGGGCAATAGTCCGCCATTTTCAAATCTGTGAAACGGATTCCACGCAGACTCGGCGGGTTTTCGCAAACAAGATTCTGTTGAAAAATTGGTGCAACGGATTCAGTGTCGACATTTTATTGTTTCTTGTATTCTCAGGTGCAGGTTCTATCACAGTGGAGTTTATTGATCTGTCATCCTATCAAAATCGAGATTTTCACCTTGCAAGTTAAGTGGCCAAACTGGTAACAAATGTTCCATGAGGTGATCAGCACACTGCAGTTATTGGAGAAAATAGGATTGCAAAACTGACAATGATCAAGTGGCCTTGTCCCGGCACTATTCAAGGAGTCATAGCACAATAAACAAACCACCTCTACACGAAACATACACCGTCACTTTTGTCGAACAATCATGTTTTCACTCTACGGAAATCTGTGAAAATAAACGTTACCACAAACTTCACGCACAAAAATACATTCAGAACATGATTCTCCCCAAGTGAAATAATTCTTGCTATCTATATTTTGTTGTTTGACACAGTCCGACTCTCCCACCACTTAAGCTGGCGTTGCTCCGAACGCAGCGTGTTTATTCCCACCGCAGCTTTTGTTCCCTTCGCAACGCAGCGTGTTTGTTCCCAAGCATTTGAAAGCTGCGAGGCGAACTCATCGCAGCTTTCAAGTGCTTCCTCTAGAGATTTGTTGCCATCGCTCCCTCTAGAGATTTGTTGCCATCGCATCAGTAGGTCGGAGGAGCTTTTGAACATTGGCGACATCCAGCTAGTTTCGAAGTTCTTTTTTTTGAGCAAACGTTTTTAATTCGAAAAGTCCCAGTTTTTATTTGTCGCAGCTTGTGTTCTTGACGTCATTCAGTTAGCTAGATGCAGTGGTGTATCTACGCAAAATGGCGCCCATGGCAAAGTTTAAATGTGCGCCCTTTTCAATAATTTAAATATTAGATACGGGCAAAGTTTTTACAAAATGGAAACCATGAAGAGAATAAATATTTTGAAACAAAAAATGTGCGTTCATTTTTTTTCAGAAAATAAATTACTTTCTGAATTATGCACAAGGACCACAATATGCTTCTACAAACATTTATTTTTATTATAAAGAATATCAGAACATTCAAGTAATAAGGTTACTATGATTTATACATGGTATTGGCTGACAAAATAGTAAATCTTACAAAAAATCGCACAACACATTGCAACTTCAAACGACAGTTTCCTTTACAATGAAACAGTTTCAATTTGGATGGTACAATAAGTTACTTAATGCAATAGGCTACATGTATATGATCTATACTTGTGTTCTAAAGACACAATTCTATCGAAACACCAATATATCAAGCCTTTTCTTGTTTAAATACCACAACATGCTAATTAAAATAACACTTTCCGTGCCTTTATCAAAGAAAATTCGTCTATGATATGAACAAAGTCAGTTTTCTCTGTTTCGTCCCTTTCTACACTCATCAAAGCTAGATCACACAATCTGTCCTGACTCATTGAGGCTCAGAGGTATGAAAGAATCAGTTTCTCACAGCTTGTAATGTTTGACGGCCTGAAGATGGCGCCACATGTAAATAAATGGTCACCCCTAGATGGTGCCCATAAGTAACGGGGCGCTGTGATGAGTCATCACAAGCGAATTATCGTAATTCACTTATCCCAGGGGATCCCAAACTTTTTTCCATCTCGTACCACTTGAGCTTTGTCAGTCAACGCGTACCACTTTTTCCAGAACAACTAATATGATCGAATCTTAGTTTGTTCAGAAGAATAATATACATTAAAATAACAATAAAAGGCCACAACCACATTTAATGAGATTTTTGTTTTTCATGGGTGCGTGGCGTAAATTTGCTAACGGCGCATTGAAAGTCATGATGTTACGATAAAATAGGAATAACAGGCTATAGAAAAATGTATTTATTTGGAAACAAAACCCAATATGTAACTAAGATATCTGTGAATACAGTTTTTTTTGTGAAAAAATTGAAGTTACTCGCGTAACACCTGGAAGACCTTCGCGTACCACTAGTGGTACGCGTACCATAGGTTGGGAACCCATGACTTATCCCTATATAATGATAGTGCAACCTAGTAGTAGTAGAGTGAGTTCAGTGAGGGATCTCTATTGCTGCTGGTTGTTTTCCTGTTAGCTCATACCCCGAATTGTCATCTTTCTCTTGTGCTTGCCTCAGTAGTTCAAGGCGATGCAGTCAACTGCAACAAATGCCATCGTCAGCATCTTTTGCAAAGGAATTCGAAGATTTGGAAAGCGCTTTCATTACCATATTCAACCATGGATGTCAGGAGGCTATAATTTTATGTTGCAAGATTTGATACTAGCATTTTGCAATCTAGAATCTCCTCTTACATCGCTTGCCATCTACGTCTGAACTGTATGCAGATCCTAAATTATCACAAATAGGTTTTAGATTTTTACAGTCAGGACCGTCATAAAGGCCTTGGAGATCAGTTAGAAAGTCAAATTTGGACAGACAAAGGTAGCCCTAAACAAGACTAACAAATCTCTTCCTTCATGAGTTAACATTTTTTGCTCAACTGGTACTGTACGGTAACGATACTAACTGCTGATGTTTCGAGGACTAACTAAGGTTCTCTTCCTTAGTCTCTGAACTGGAGCATTGTGTTGAGACTACCATCGGCCACCATCGAAGAATTTACGTAAAGTCGGAGTCGGCTGCAGGACTTTAAATAATTTGTAGATCTGTGACAGCTTAAAAACAATTATCTGCATATCAGTCAGATTCTAACCGTTAGCTACGGACTTAAACTCGTCTCAACCAGATTCCGACTAATATTCTTTTGGCTGAACCGCAGCAGCACAGACTGACTTCACCTTTCTTAAATCGTGAGAAGGACGAGGTCCGGTAGATACGGAAAGCGAGCGTTCTTGGTTTGTCACAATGCCTGACCACCTTATTGTGTCACAATACTAGTTTTGTCATAATACATCTGGCTGGCGCAACTTGCCCTGCACTGCTGTAGATACGGGCGCAGTCCCGTTGCCACAGAGTGGCTTTGGTGGGCTTAGCCCCCCCAAACAAAGCTCCAAGCCCTACCAAATTCAAACGTGAAACACTATAAATCAGTGTAGTTTTGGTTAATTTTATAATGTCAACCCCCTCGCACAAACGCAAAGCTTCCCCGCAGAATCGCAAAGCCCCCTATTGAAAACATTCTGGCGACGGTTCTGTACGGGCACTGTGTTGATGCAGCATTGCAGTTAATGGTTGGGGGCGAAAAATAGAGGTTCAAGAAACGTAGCCTACATAAAAATTTTAATTTTTGCCATTCAACTTTTGTTCCCCCGTCAAAGTGACGCTCATGGCACGTGCCACGCCTGTCATACTCTAGATACGCCACTAGTTGGAATCTAACACTGCTATGTCCAACCCGCGGCCCGACGAAGGTTTTGTGCGGCCCAGTTTAGGTTTTCGCCAGGCGCGGATTTACCATTAGGCTGAAACTGTTTAAACCTAGGTAGGGTCTCCGATTTTGTGGGACCCCAAAATTTTGGGAGTACGGACAATTTCCAGCATTTTTGTAAGCAATTATATTGGTATTTTTGTTTTAGTTCAATGCACGTTTTATACTATGCCGCTAACAAAAGATCTCTATAGACGAATGAGCGAAAAGGACTGAAGTGAAAGACGATGAGCACTCTCTTTTTATGGCGTTGAGAATTGGTCATTGCTACCTATAATATGCGGAACAAAACGCCTGAATCCATTTTTCAGATTACACGAGGCCAGTGAGGTACAGTGTTGCCAACTGGTATACCAATTTGAAAATTTTGGTATATTTTCAAAGTGCTTGGTATATAAATTTTTGATTTGGTATACATGAAAAATTTGGTGTATATTTGGTATATTTTGTGGGAGGGTTTAGTGGAGATTTTAAACCAATTTAATTGGTTTATTACAAAGCGGAAACAGAGAAACTAAGTGGCGTTGAAGATATATAAAAAGTTAAGTGATTTTGCTTAAAATGGGAGTAAGAGTGCATTTTGTGTAAGCGAAAAACGAGTCTGAAAAAGTGGTGAGAAATTTTTAGCACTGAATTTGGCACTAGTTATACGAGTTTAGTCAGCCAATGCACCCAAACGTGGGAAAGCTGCGTACAAGAGTGGCAGAAGAATTAGCAAAGAGTGATTAGAGCTTGCATGGCTTGCAAAGCAATACAGTATTCTGCTGGTGCTACGTATGCCTTCTACTAACTTTGCAAAATAAAAATTGCGAACCAGCTGTTGTAGGTAATATTGTGCGTGACCATAAAAGGAATAAAAATGCAGTTGCATGTATTGGTTGGTTGAATTTTCCAGTGGTTAATAAATCTGTTATTGCTAAAGTTAAAAAAGTAGATATTGACCTTGGTGCATCCCTATGATGTCACTGCTCAACAGCATTAACTGTTAATCATCTAAGTACTGAAACAATAAAAAGCATTGACAAAGCAGCATTGAATTGTAAGTTTTTTGTTGCAGAGAAATTTGGCATATATTGGTATATTTTTAGATTAGATTTGGTATATTCGTTTTAAGGAGAGTTGGCAACACTGGTGAGGTACTTTCTTTGAGCCCAGGTCTCTCTCTTGTTGCTTTTAATGGGTGAGAAAGGGGGTAAAGACACGATAAGCCTGCACTGTAGGTAAGGCTGCAGATGTTCAGTGGAGCAAAATGTCAAGTGTTTGTAATACCGCGCGTGTTAAGATGGGATGTTCTTTGACTTCAATTGTTTTGTAATAATCTTCGGCTATTCCATCCTACAGCTCAGCGCATAGAAAAAGATTTTCACTACCGATGAACCAGACACATATCTTAGTGTACCAGTAAGGCCAATTTGTAGTTGTAGGTTGAGCTTATTAGCTAAGTTAGCAAAGTGAGCTTCACGTGCAAGTTGCTTTCTTTTTTCCAAAGTAATCAAGATAACGGTGGATCTACATTAGGCTTACTTGCAATAACTTGAGAATGTCGAAACGTACATATGAGAATGGTTCTAGCCAAGGTTCTAACAAGCGAAAAGCGAGAAAAAGCCACTGCCAAAGCAGATGCACGACGAGCTGTTACTGAAAAGACAAAACCAATAACCCAGTTTTGTAGTGCACCAGAAGGGTCTACACCAGAGGTAGCCGCGGACCTGGAGTGCCGGATTCGACTCCAGCAGCATTCTGCGTTTTCTTTCGGTCCCGGGGTCAAAATTTTGTGAAAAATTGGGCCCTGATTCGGAGTAACTTTTCATTTTCAGCAGCAGAACGAGTCTGCCTGGTTTTCATATGTGGCATTTGCTAAGTGAAAACATTGCTGAATTTCAGTTGCATGGATGGTAGCCAGAGTCGAAACAGGAGCTGGAATCTGAAATTTGAAAATATTTCGCACCCGGTCCCAGACCCGGGTTCAAAAATTTTGGAACAGGATCGGAGTCGGAGTCTTAAAATGTGACTATGGCTTCTTCTCCTCTGGTTTTCGCTGTAGTAAATGTATCTGATATACTGACAACCTTTCCTTATTTTGATAATCATGAATTTGACATTTTAAGGCAAGTGATCTTCAGTGCCGCTTTATCACGTCTGTTACCATTGCACTTCGAATTCGAACGCTTTCAGTACATGAGCTTATGCTAAATCTACTTTGCTAAGTTCAAAGTAAGTCATTCAATGTTCGGCCTTCATTAAGATATTGACATAATTTTTGGCTCAATAAGCCATTTGGGTTGGACATAGCTGATCTAACATCTGACTGTTAGATGTTTTGATTTCTGAGCTTGTGTAATGATCCATTCATTTTGGTCTTGAGTTTGTTTGCTTTCTCTGCCCTTGCTTTAGCTTTCCAACTTTTCGCACGTGAGCTTTGCTTGCATTTTTCAGGACTGAGGATGCGTAATTTTACGTGAAATTGATTTCCTGTTAAAAATTTGCGGATCTATTCCTTGCTTACCCCCATTGTGGAGAGTGATTACTTTGTCAATCAGAGTTTACACCTTTTAATCTCCATACTGCCTGGTAGAAGCTATAGAACAAATGCCAATATTTTTCATGCTATGAGTGACATTCTGATGACCGTGCTGGTGGTCATTTTGAATAAAACTGTTCATTCGTGGTCAACTTCAGTATTGGCCTCACCTCAATTCTTCTAAATAAAATCCAGGGAATGTTTGCATCCTAACCACGGCAATTGGGTGAAAATTGGATAATGCACATCAATTCCACTAAAGCAAAACAAACTATATTGATGGTGTTACGCAGCTTATCACAGTTGTGTACCTGCGTACTGCTGTTAAGTTTATCATCTTCCTTCTTAGCGTTAGTTTGAATCCACGTCACAAAAGTATGGATATCGCAGTCACATAGGAATTGATTTTGCGTCATGTCGATTCGTTTAATCACCGGAAACAGCTTAATGTCGCTCTGTCCTAAAGACCTGAAAAACAATAACTCTTGTATTGAGAGTCTTTCTGGGTAATTGCTGCTTTTTTAGCGTTTATTTTGATCTGGTAATAATAACGGATGTATTATCTTTCCCAGAGTACCGAAAAATCAGATGTTTCAACTTGTGACTTAACCGGAGTCAAACTGCTACAGATATTTACAGAAATTGAGTTTTCCATTGCTTGAAAGTGATCCGAGCTGTAAATTCATTGGATCCAAGTCAGGGATATCATGAACTCCTAGATATCCCTGCTCCAAGCTGACACATAAAGTTTGTGAGCCGACTTGGGAAAAGTCAGTGTGAACTAGGTTTGTATAATTGCCACTCTAAAACGCCAGTCGGAGTTCACGTCCAGTCTGCCGTAACTGGACTGAAGGCAAGTCCGAGTGCCGCGGAACTCAACGACTAGAGTCCGAGTCCTGTCTTCAACCATCGGACTAGAGCTCAAGTCGGAGTCCATGTACAGGAAAATTGCATGCAAAGCTTTAGCGTCAGAGTTGGTAAATGCACAAGGTAATAGCCAGTTGATATTTGTTGATGTGCATGACAAGCTACCACTCGCCATTTTAAATCAATCTTTTCCTGAGAAGTTAAGTGAGCCATATGCAGAACCGTCGCCGGAAAGTCGTCAATAGGAGGGCTTTACGTTTGTGCGGGGGGGTTTAACCTTCTTGCTGGGGGGCTTTCCATTCAAATTTGACAAAACTTCCACTAACTTCTAGTGTTTCAAATTTCAATTTGGGGGGCTTGGAGTTTTGTTTGGGGGAGCTAAGCCCACCAAAACCCTCCGGTGGCGACGGGACTGGCCATATATGTGGTGAAACCAGGGAGACCGTGGGGAATCTTTGAGGCAACGGGCATAAAATGTCTAACAACCACTCACAACCACCAACTCAAGGAACATGAAAAAGTTTTTCATGTCCGAAACAATATTTCTCGTTGGTTTTCGACAAATGTACATAATTATTTTACTATAATGCATGAAAGTATTCAGATACACTTGGTGAAAACTGACGAGAAAATAACTGACTGAAAACCGTTTATAACCGTCAACTCAACAAACAAAAACGTTTCCCATGTCTGAAACAGCATTTTTCGGCGGTTTTCAGAAAGTGTACCAGAATGTTTTGTATTAAATGTGCTTTCATTTTATGGCTAAGTTCTTGCTTCTGATGTGTTTAAGGTGTTTTACTCAAAAATATTCTAATTGATGGGAGATTTTTCTCGTCATTTCGAGCATTTGACTTAATGCAGCAAAGTAGTGAGCGGCAACAGAACATTGTTGTTTCGGTGGAGCGTTTGCTTATTTTCCAGTTTTTTTTCCACTCAATATTTATTTATTTATTTATTTTACGACAGTCTTGCTACAGGCGGTAGCCTGACTAGTGGAATTTTGTCGTGTCACATCGAGCTTTCAAAATACAGCACGAGTAAACTCCAAAAATAACACAAATAATACGCAAAATGAATACACTGCTTCACTAGAATCTATTACAACATTTCAGAAATTCGTCAACAGCGTTAAAAATAGCTACTGAAACGGCAGTCGGCGCATCAGGCACACCATGTAGATATAAGCGC
>JGI24021J15306_10008825_pt1 | contig 12422 bp, 7 predicted proteins | sample Ectturendosymbi1_FD_15306 | JGI IMG/M metagenome (IMG submission 15306)
ATTTTATTTTGAATGCATGTTCAAGTACAAGTAAATTAAAAACAATCTGCGTCTCCCCCTCCCCTTTGGTGGGCCGCGGTAGAATTATCAAATATAGACCGGTCCGCGGAGACAAAAAGGTTGGGGACCACTGGCGCAGAGCATCCAAAATTTGAGGAAAGTAAATACAGAACTCGTCTAATTCGTCACTTTTTCATCGGTACCGGCAGAATTCCTATCTTTTGTATACATTTCTGTTCGTATAATTCGTCAATTTGCTTAATTCGTCACCTCTTTCTATCCCTCAGAAGCGTTTTGTTCGTCTAATTCGTCATTTGCAGTTTCGCTTCAGATGTCTAAGCAGCTAGTAGGCCTACGCGTGGGAATTCAAACAAATTAAGGATGCTTATCTGAGAACTGTTGCACCTTGGAATTTGTTTATCCGCTTCATACACGAGGTGCGAAGCGCGACCCGACTTTCCATTGAGAGAATGCGGAAAAGTTTATTAAAGATTTAAAAGGTGCTTGATTGAATGGAGGAGTCCACCTAGAGCAGAGGAATTAATTGTTTTATTCAAGCATAACGTCATAAACTTGTATTTTACTGCAAATAAGACCACTATGTATGCATACGAGTTCCTATGATAAAGCATACGAGCTTCTATAATAGAGTTTTCACCTGTTTGCGTAATTCGTCACTTTTTTCTAATCCCCTTGAGGTGACGAATTAGGCAAATTCTACTGTATATGATCTGTGGTTTTACCGTCTATGCCCTTTCCACGCATTTTCTCAAATTATGGCCCATAATAGAATGAACTACTTCAGGTTGATTTAAATACCTGCAATAAATTCAGCTTACTTTCCTAATTTCCAAAGAATGTGTTTTAGAAATTGCACTGCAGTGAAAAGCTTGCTGGGGTTTGTGGCAGAAAACGGAGCAAAAACATTGTCCATTAATCAAAGTGCTAGCGTGTTCCTTTTCATATGTAGTGATTGACGCATGTCTGCGCTTGCACGGAAACCCATTGCAAGGTCTCTTCTGCACAAATGTGTCCACAGCAACGCCTTCCCGTAGTGTCCCCTGACATCGCTAAGTCTGCTGTGTCAATGACACGTCCGGTCTGTTCAACGGTATAACTTGGGCAGTTTCGCAAAACTGATCAAAATTATCGCGCATCGGGCGTCGCCAAATACGTTGTAAATAGCTTGAAAGAAATTTAGGCGAAAAATAAAACGTCACAAGCAGAACAGAGTCGACTCCGGTAATATCCTACAGGAACCTGCGAGCGAATCTTACGAAGCAGAAAATGATTTTTATTGAATTCCAACGATCGTCATATATTCCGGTTACATTAGTGATTCGTTCAACCATAGCTGAACGGATTGCAAACATATACCAACCATCAGTTGCTGAAAAACATCAGGAAGTCTAAAAAATTTCTAACTAAGAGAGTCAGAGAAGATGAGCAATGAACAAAACATGCAATGACGTCGAACCTCTTTCGCTCCGCAACACATCGACAACCTCAGATCAAAGCGAAACAATAAAAGAGCAACAATACCAATAAATGGTTGATGCAGTGTGCATGACCCTCGCCTGGTGTTCCGGCATATCCTCAACGTCCAACAATGTTTAAAGCAATGCCTTTACATCGTCTATGGTCAGTAACGTTTAAGACCAACGCATCTTCGCTACGTGCAACGTTGCGAATCAACGGAGCTTTTTTCATCCGCACGAACTGCGTCGCACCAGCGCAGCCCCTCCCTCCATTTGAATGGCCGCCGCCGCGCAGTCGACTGTCCTCGATCGAGAGCAAAGAACTCAATCGCTGTCGCTCCACTCATCCTGCAACAGGGCTGCGACCGCCTCTTGGGCACGAGCGCTGCTCGCATGTTGATCGTTCAACGCGCTGCTCTTGCTCGCATGCTGCGCAGCTTCGTCGCCTTCCGGGACCCACATCAATATATTGGATGTCTGGGCGGCGGCGAAGAACTCCTAAAGACATTCAAGGAAGTTATGACGCAAGGAGTGCGGTTTGCTGACAAAGCTTTAACTAAACCGAGTATCTGTTTCGGACGTTATTTCCGCAACCTAAGGCCGTTATGCATGCGATCTTCCGTTTTACTTGTTCAACGAGTGCAGTTACTTTTAAGCGGCGAGTGTGGCCGGTTTGGTCGCAGCAACGAGCAATGTTTGACCAATATTCATCCGCCCACCTGTGTATGAGGGTTCAGTTCGCAGCACCGGATGTGGTTGAAGTTCTCGGTGAGCCGCTTCAAGAAGTGACCGGCGTAAAGATCAAACATGAGCACTTGCCGACCACTTGGGACGAAGGCGACTGAGGACAGTGGTCCTCCGTTATACAGGCAGCAGTGCACGGGGAGGTGATCTGAATAGTTGTCGATTCGCCCGTAATTTACTAAAGTATTTTGTCCTGTAGGAAAAACATACGATGGTCAACGCACCACGCAAAAAAGATGATTTCTAACCACTCAGGCATGACAGACAGGACACTGAAATGCGTGGACTAGATGCTCATATACTTTTCTAAATCGACACAAGGACATTAATGTCCTGCTGACCTTATTGGTCGTCACGCTGGATCTACAACAGGAACTGCACAAACGTATCGCTTCTTACCACACCATCTAGCGTTTAAATCCTTCCAGGATTTTACTGTAGCCGTGCAACGGAATATTTCAAACCGGTAATTCGGAAAGCTACCTGGTAACAGCCAGGACATGCCCATGTCGCTGTATTTTTCATACTCGTGTGGGCAAAAAACGGAAACGGATGCTACGCTGTATTCTCCGATCATTTTGTTTTAGGAAGTCCCCGAACACCACGGGAGTTCGTGTTAGTATGGTGGGAAACGTTTAAAGCAGGGTCTTCAAACTACGGCTTTCGGGCCAAATCTGGCCTGGCGAAGCCATTTTGTCAATAATGAAAAATAATATTTCTACGAAAATTTTGTTGATTTGGTGGAATGTAACTTATCCCGAAACAATCACATTACGCTAGATGTCCGGTCCTCGAACAGTTGTGGAGTAGCTTATGTGGTCTTCTGGCAAAAGTTTGGAGATCCCTGGTTTAAAGAATATAAGAAAAAGTCAGTTTAATGTCGTTTAATATTTGCCAAAAGGTACAAGAACTTCGTACCCTGGAATGAACGTTGTGTTTCGAATTTTCTATGGACTGAAAATAGTGAATCTGGAAGTCAAGGGCTGAAACCAAGTCCAACTTATCAGATCTCCAATTTAATTGAACAAAGGGAGTACAACACAAGGGATTTATTTAAATACAGAAAGGTTAATAAATGGCAAGGCAACGCAAAAATGTACACGTTTGTTTGCCTTCGACAGTTGTTCTTTGACATGAACTGACAACGAGCTTGCCAGTACCTGTGTCTGCGTTCCACAGGCGCATCCGTTGATCAACGCCGAATGTGAGCAGATATCGACCATCCTCATTGAAGCGAACGCAGTTTACACCTCCCACGTGCGCAGCGCCCGCTACGAAAAAGCAACTTATCAGTTAAAAAATTTATCAATGGGCAGACTCTGCACAAGTCACGTGTGATTGTTCGTCATTACAAAACCAAGAATCGAACGGCCATACGTCACTGCAACAAGGCAACCCAGCAGCATCACCAGCGGACAAATTCTGCTTACCAAGTTGTTTCAACCAGGTAGTATTTTCGACAAAAAAAGAAAACGCGGATTCGAAAAGCACCACAAACTGCAAAAATGTTTAAGCAAGAGGGGCGTGTTGCCATCGAAGCGTAGTGCACACAACCCGGAAACGGAATTCAGCCAACGAAGCAATGACGTTCAGTTGCGTTACGCGCGAGCTTGCAGGTGGCAGCGCATTCGTTGAGTGGAGCGGCGGCCTCTGCTCGACAGCGAGGTTCACAGCAGGAAAGCGAAAGCAAGCGCTGACTGCGAATCACCGCCCAACGCTCTAGAGATTTATGGCAACAGAGACGGGAACGCGGAAGTAGTGAGCGGTGTAAACGCAAGCAGTTTGCTCCTGCTGCTATAGAAGTCCGCTGTGTCAGTTTGTGTGGCGACGATTAATGCTGCTTCGGTTGTTCGGTGTTCCTACGACGGGCGCACATGCGTACACGAAACCCACGTGCAAAGTGTACATTAAGCTTAAGTAATCAAATAAAATTTAGTATCGTTAACTTTTACACCACATGAAGTTATAATACAGGCCAAGCCTGACTGAAAACGTATTGGCTGTCATTTTTTGGTAAGACAATCACATGAAACTAATAGTGAGACATGACGGCTTCCCTTTGCATTAAAATCGCAGTTGCACTTTGCCATTCTACTTCGTGAAGAAATGTCCGATCTTGCTACTCCAAAAATGTTCGAAATCATTTTGGTATGCAGTCTTTAAGTGGGGCATGGAAAGCAGTACTTTATATGGCCATGGTGAGTTCTGCCTTTTGAGTCCGGCACTGTGAACAAAATGTAGTCCTTACTTTAGTGATTCGCAAAAGTTTTCCTGACTTCTTCCTCCCGGTCTCCATATTGACTGCATTTACACCGCGGCAACACAATTCTAACTGGTCCTTTTCATAAACATTATTTTCTAATTTTATTACACTGCATCTCACGTTAGGTTTCGTCCGTATACGAACCCTTTCATACACATGCAGCAGCTGGACCTGTGAGAGAAGTATTTCAACATAATCTACTTATCTATTTCCTTGGAAGCAAAAGACGTCTGATTAGTTCATTTGCGTCCAGGCCAGAAAGTATTTTTCTGTGATCCACACAAGAAAATCAGGTTTCTCAGCAAGTTCAACACGACAGCAATCATTTACAGTCAGATAAGTTTGGAGGTGAACTTAACCAGAGACGAGACTTGAGTTGCGAAAAGTCAAGCGAGGGTGTGTGACGGTCAGCAGCCTTGCAACTGCGGCCACATAGTGGATCATCACAGGCTGAGTAGAAGTCAAGAGTTTACAAGATTTCAATACCACAAGCCCGGAATAGCAACAAACCGGCCGAATAACATTTCCATATTTTTAATCAACTGCCGAGGCACGGTGGGTGGGTGGGTACTCGAGTTTACCAAGCGTACAGCAACATGCGGGAATCACGACGCAATTGAGCGAGCGCACATGCACTGATTTACGGAAAGGCGGGAACAAGGATACTACGTCTAGGAAAATCCGAGATGGTCAAGCGGAAGCAACAGCGGTTGGACTTTTGGCTGCAGGTCTCGACCATACTTAGAACGGCTTTGACAATGGACAAAATTTCCCCTTGCCTCACTGCCAATTTCGATTATGAGCAAACAAGGACACAAGCGAACGTTCTTGCAAACGTTTTTGCTTAAAATTAATATTTGCTGAGATTCAAATTTTGTATTCGCGGTTGCGACAGCGAATCTGGTGGGAAGCAAATAAAAAATCACGAAAACAAAATTGTATTTAATCACGCAAGTTGTGAAACCAGAGTTAATATGAACGACAACCGTACACTGATGTCATTGACAGCTATGGGATAGCAAGACAGCAAAATGTTTTCAAACTCAAGTAATAGCATCACGTTGGACGATATACAACTCTTTGCATTAATGTTAAATGAGTTAACATTAACCTCTGGCAATAGCATAAATGCCCGGGTGCCCGAAACTTTACATTCTCAGCCAAACATTACAACACATATTAAGTTTTAACAATCATAAGGGTTGTGATTTTCATAGTTCCTAATAAGACACGAACTTCCACGATTTATAATTGCGTTTCTGGTCTGTAGTATATCCGCCATTGGAACTGCCATAAAACGATTTAGATTACGCATTATCAAACGCGAAGTTAAGAAGAGTCAATTTTAAGACATTATCGCCTCTAAATAAAAATCGCCCAGAAAAACTTGAACGTCCTTTCTTGGTTAGTTTGCTTTGTTTTGCATGCACTCTGAGCAATTTCTACGTTATTAATTTGCATCCTATGTGATGCCCGCGATCCTCCCCAAGGAAAAGCGGGTGCGAGAAAAGAGATCTACGTGATATGCCACGATTGGACATCGATGTGTTTTTGCCAAAACGCACAACACATCTTTACCTGATTTTCCAGTGTTGGTGGAAGCAGAGTCGACATTGTTTTGATCGAAATTTTGCAGAATCGACTTGGCGTGCCGCACATCCCAAGTGAAAACCTTGCCGTCTTCACTGTGAAACAGAACGGACATTGGTTATTTGCTTTGTGAGAACTCGCTTGCAAGTCAGGTTAACGAAACACCACTGAGAAACTTCCGTCATGAACGCGCAGTCGCAACTGCTGTGGCACTCACACGCCAATATGTAAGCAATTGCTGCTGTTGTCCAAGTCAGAACAACAACAAATAATGGCAGCGTGATGATTCATTCATCGACGTTTGGTTCCAGCCAACCTTGAGGCAAAGCCCACAGCTTCTAGCATCGGCATGCGCGACCAACGGCGCTTCGCGACAAGCTGAAAGATTTACCTGCGGGATGACAAGACAGTGCTGGGCGGTGTTTTATTCGCCCGGAAATTTGTCTTCACAACAGCACAGAGTTCCTAACTGGGTGATGCTGAACAAGCGAACACGGAAAAAATGGAAATAACAGTAGGATTTAAGAAACGCTTACGTTATTTTTTTCGTCAAAAACACTTTGTTCTAAAATGGAGGCCACGATACCAGCAACGAGTGCGCAGGAAGTCCCGGGAATCTTATTCTGGAGACTTTTTACAAACTTACCGACGCGTTTAAGTTTGAAACAATAAAGGGAATTAAAAAAACGGGCAACAGCGGACGAAAACGAGACAGGTCCGTATGTGCGACATCTCGAACAAGCTGCTCAACCGCGATTGGACGTAAGATCGGCTTCAGGATTTTGTTCAAGTCGGCTAAGAGAGGGATTTGTGGGACCGCAAAATAAATTTTATGACCCGACGGTTAATAAGTAACCAAGTAACGTGACGATCGCACATATCGAGAGCAACGGACGTGCACTATCTCCTTTGGTTTGACGAAGCTCACAATCTTCGTTGGATTGACAACTGTCGCTTGCATCGTGCGCACACCACGCATCATACACATTTTTACAGCACTCCCGGCGTTGTTTGAATTTGAATAAGCCAATGACAGACACGACAGTGAATGCTGCGCAGTAACAACCTCTTCCGTGTGTCTTCACGACCCGTTTTCTCGGCGTATACCAAAAGTTCGTAACTTCGAGAGCACGGTATCTACGTATCTTGTACTCATCGCTATCGACTGAACAAAATATAACTAGAAACTCTTCGCTGAGTGGCGTAACGTCTTTGGGACAAACGGGTCTACCCGTGCAAATACAGAATGCAGTAAGCTGTGCAGTTACCACTAAAATTTATTCTACTGTAAACTGCAATACCAATGTTAAACGTGTGGTTTCGCCAACAGGTTAACGAAGCGTAGAGGTAAATATATACCTTTACAAAGCATTATTCAAGACTGTGAAAACAGTTTACGAATCTCGCGTTTTCTCACACGGCTACGACCAAAGTGAAAAGTTTCAACAACACTTCAGTGAAGTTGCTTAATAACATGTACAAGTTTTCCGCACAAAAAGGTCTAATGATTCTCTTATTTTTGTGGAATGTTATCGTTTACCCTGCAAGGAAAATCTTTTCACACAGCACTGTCACATGATCGATCTTCTAGTCAGGAAACGACGCCCAGACAAGTTCAGACTCCTGCACAAGGAACTTGGAACTGACCAGCCATCACAACAACAACAGCTGTTAACTGTTGAGGCGACACTACATCTTCGACAAACGTCAACCAGCACACCAAGCTAAGGATAAACGCGGGACCCCCTTATAGCAGTGGTTCTCAAACTGTGGTACGCGAACCTTCTGTTTTTCTTCGCAAACAAAAATACATTCAGAGTTACAGTTTTTCGTATTGCGTTCTGCTAATATATTCCTGAATTTTGTGTACTTCTCTCGTTAGTTTTCAAAATTGGTCGTTGTAATTTCTTACAGCCATTTTGTTCACGTCGCATTTGTGTCAAATCTGGTTTTCCAAGCTTTTGATCGATTGATATTTGGTAGATTGAGTCTTCCGTGAAAGCGGTGGTACATGGTGACATGCAGTACGGGACCCAAAATGGTACGCGATCGGAAAAAGTTTGGGAGCCACTGACTTATATTGATTACAAACAAGACTGCAGAAAATCAGAAAAATTTTGTCACAACACACACCACCAACTTGCCTAGGCTTCAAACGTACATCACAAGATCACTATCGAAGTCGCTTGGAATAGAATGTACGTCGCAGAGCGTGGAAATTTATGTGCTGAGCTAATTTCTTATGATGACATTTTCTAGACAGCTTAGTGAAGGATGTTACCACAATGATTTCCTAACATCCATACAGACAGAGCAAGAAGATGTACAAGAATTGAAAGACAGATGAAACAGTATTCTAGCAGCAACACCGTTTATGTTATAGACCCAAGACCTAAACAACCTATTCGAAACTGCTTGTGCATGACTATACATATCCTAGTTAGAAACTGAGTTCCCATGCAAGCATGCTTAACGTGGCCTTTCTGTAATTAATGACAAAGCTTGCCGGCTGCAGTAATATTACTCACGCAACAGTCTTGTTTGTTTTGAAGAAAAAAACACCAAAGCCAGATCTTTGATCATTCTCAACAAACAAAGCGATATAAACACCCAGGCAGTGAAGTTTCCATGCCAACACACACATGCACAACGTTTTAAAATCTCGAAGGACCAATAAGAAATTGAAAAACTGAGTAAAAAAGCTTAAGGTCTTTTTTAGTTGGACGATGGTACTTTCTAAGATTTTTTGATTGTTTTCATTAGAAGAAATATTTAGTAAACAGATTCCGGAAACTGCCAATGACGAAATTACTAACTTTTGTTGACATTGTAACTGGGAGACAAGGTTTCGAAAAGCTTAAATGACAAATTCTAAAAAAGCTTCCAAGCAGAATGCAACATCCAGATATTCAAAAAATGCGCGCCAACCATTTTGTGGTTAACAAAGCCAACAGATTTACATCCCTTCCCACCACAGCATTTCACTTAAACAAATACCAAGTCCGCATGGGTTGCTACGCTGAACTTATAATAATAGCTATCACGGTTGGATACAACTGACGCAAAATAAAGCAAGCGTTTGATGTTCATTACACACCAGGCAACGCTTTTAAACACAAGGTGAACTGAGCATAGTCAACAGCAGCCTGGAATTTTAAGTTTTTAGAAAATTCTGCGAACTTTATGCCGTTGGCGGCGGAGCATGTGGCTAAGCCGACTTTAGGTAACAAATTCAAGCTGTTTTTCACAAAACAGCCTGAAATTTGATTTACCTACTGTCGACCAACCATTGGTCACTGAAAGTTACTAAGCAGGGCATACTCTCATTCGAGTTACTGTCATAAATAATAGCAGCAAACATTACAAATCACTGAGATTTCCTTTTTGCATAGAAACATTCGCAAAATTTTAAATTGTTTTTATCTCGAAGTTCTTATTCCAAAACATGTCTGTTCATCTCATCCGACGTCGCTGTTGCTTACGCAAATTCCGATTTCAGTGCTGGTGCCTATCACTGCCAACTCTACTTCTCATTCTTGAATCTGGAGAACACTGCACTAGCATCATCATCGCTGTCCAAGCTCTAACCGCTGCTGTGCTGAAACCTGCAAATAAGGTCTTTATTAAAGCTGACCTCGCTACCAGCGAAGCTAATTCGGTTCTGTCTTCTCTCTTGTACGCAGCTAAGTATGGAATGACGCACAACACGCGCAAGGAATGAATGCGCGGCAGGGTGCTTGCTGCGCTCAAAGCACCGGCGTTACTGAGCCTCGTGACGAATACGCGACGCACCTACACGTTCGGGCAGCAAACAGGAAGCATGCAAGCCACCCGCGCATCACACGGAGGTTAACAACCTCAGCTTCGCGAAAGGGAAGCTGCGCGAAGTGTACAAGCTCGTACCAGTTTGGCGGTTAAGATTTACTACTTAAAGCATTCAAGCCTGCATCTGAACGACGCAGACACGATTGAACGATGCAGATGTTACGCCCGCCCATGCTTTTAACGTAGGGCAATGCCAGAGGAATATCATCAGGACCTTCCACGGATTTCGTGCACCGCCTGTGGTCAGCTATCCTACAAACATTAAAAACCAAACCTTTCTAAAACGCCTCTTTTCGGTGAGGATGTTTCACCGACGCTCTTTACTCAGGTGTGACGACGCAGCTTCCGTTCAGCTGCTACGTTCAACAAGCGAAGTGAACTCAGCGAAGTGTACGCTTTTATATTTAAACGGTTGACATGAACGCGGTTACTGAAACAGCAAACATGGATGATGATCCCACTGCTCAGATGTGTAATGAGTGGTTAACGATTACCAAACGCATTGCGGATAGCAACGCAAAACCGTTTTTGGTCTTTTCGATCAGCTCCTGGCTGCTAAGTAACTGCATGGATCGACCGGGGCAACCAACACGCAACCGACGTAAGTTGCTCGTGAAACTGTTCAACTATCAGCGTCGAACTCGTTCCAAACTTCACGGCAAAACGCGAAAAGCGTCTCATATCGCGTTCGCTTCGCTGTTTTGTGGCGACACTGGCAAGGTTTCGCATATCTTGCATAACTGACGACACTCGACGTTGAAGCGTTCGGTTGTTAACTAGCACCATGTTGCGTGCGGTGGCAACTTGCCTTCATGCCTATCAGACATACAGCATGTTGGGATTTGCGAACTACCACGCACCTTCATCAAGTAGCTAATCAATGCGATTCGGCGAGTTTCATTATTTTCACGATGATGTAACAACAGTTAACTCACGGTGCAAATCCACAAGAAATAACTTGACATGATCTTCGATCACTGGTTCATAAAAGAAACTTAAAATTTGAATACAATCTTTTAGAACATACGCAGCAAGCAAACGCTGTGTCGCAAGATAACATAATTGGCTGTATACCAAGAGCTGATCTTCTATTCTTATTAAAACTGTTGCAAAAGTGCTGACGTTAGCAGGCAGTTGAAATTACACGCGGATGGAGCTTCAAAATCAGCGACAGTAGTTTGAGTCACCGCAAGTGATTTAAGACTATTTTTGAGGATGCTGCTAAGATAGCTGGAGTGAATTAAAGCAAAACATCTCGCATCACTCGTAGATCAAAAACACAAGGCTATCAAACGCAAGTCGAACGAGAAAATGAAAAAAACAGGATGGACTGTAAGCTCGGACTCTTTTCTTCATTTACCTAAAAAAAACGTAGTGTCCACCGTCAACAATCGTTTTTGCTTCCATAGTATTTAAACGTAGGTTTACAAAATGCGTCCTTCAGTGTTTTGAGGATATTTTTTTGGTAAATACACTTTTCTACGTGTTGTATTAAATCTTATTGAAAAATATATTGATTGTGCAAACACAGACTTGTCGAAATCTGCACATCGCACAATTATAATGCAATGATAGGAAAAAATGTTCTATTCGTGCAAACACCTTGTCTCACTAATATCTGCGATACCTGCACAAGGCATGAAATATTTTGTTACGAAGACAGCAGAAAATATTGCGAGTGTCACTTACTGGCTGACAGACAGCTGGAAAACATTCACAGAACATCAAATAGGCAATCAATGCACACCGAAATACAACCGTCAGTTTCATCATAACGCAATCATTAAGCATTATATCAATGTAACTAAGATTGTGTTGTTTAGTGTAGGTTTTTGACACCTTCAGCTTTTCGGTTTGCAGGTCTGCACATGATGATCATGAAAGCATAAAAATCATTCATTGCTCTGTTGTAGTTTACTGAATCTATCTACACCAATGCCTTTACGAAGAATAGTTGTTGATGTATCTGGGTTCAACATTTATTTATCTTTCAAGTCAGCTACTGACAACGCTTATTTAGCTATTGACAAGGTTTATTCTAATTGTAAAACAATAACTCAACTTTCAAAAGACAATGTGTCACTCAATTAAACAATCATCAGTCAACAGTGTTGAACGCATGTGCCTCATACTCAACAAATTGAACAGTTAGTCTGCCAGCTCACTGCAACATCTTGATAAGAACGGAAAAACAACCATTACAGTGATTCAATGCGGCATGAACATCTTTACAAACAAAACCAGACTGATATTAGCATTCGTTTTTGTTGCACCTGATTGTTTCCACAACCATAACTGAATACAAGCAAAGACTTTGATTTGTATTACAAGCAAAAGACTTTGATTTGACTTTGATACAAGCAAAGACTTTGATTTGTATTAAAACTAACTATTTGTTATTCCATCCAGCCAAAGAAAAATAAAGTCATCATTTTTTGCTAAATTTTGATGGTAACATGTTAATGCAGACAAATGAATCAAAGTATTTGGGAGTTTTTATTGATGCAAAATTGAACTGGAAA
>JGI24021J15306_10008826_pt1 | contig 12422 bp, 7 predicted proteins | sample Ectturendosymbi1_FD_15306 | JGI IMG/M metagenome (IMG submission 15306)
AAGCCGTACTTGATAAATTAAACTGTTTTTTTTTCTACCTAAAGCATTCCTCAGCCGATCTGTTACCGCACATACAGTACACCACCGAAACAGAGTAATTTCGACATGGCAAGACCACAGCGCACACATCTCCTGCGCGAAGCTTCAGAGCTTATTTCTGTTTCGCAACGTCGTCGTTAAACCTCTTTAGCAGTGGTTTCCAAACCTTTTCTGCACCACGGCTCCCTTAAGCACTTATTTTGTTTCAAGCTCCCTCTGACATAAAATATGCTGTAAAAGCAAATGTATTTATTGGAAATTCATTGATCGCGCATTAGGCAGACACTTGAACGCAAAAGGGCTCGAGCGGCCATGGAAATTTATCAACGTCTCCCTGGGGAGGCGTGCCCCCCGGTAAAGAACCACTGCTCTGTAGTCTCGTTCTCGTTTTGCAATTCAAAAACGCGAGAAGGCACATAGCGATTAAAAAGGAAGCGCAAAATAAATGCGCAGAAGACCGAAGTCCGTTCGGCCACAGGGCAACTGGGCCTCGATCGACTTAAAAATATCTTCAGGCTTCGGATTGAAAGGCCCGTTTTTTACTGCGAGCAGAGTTTGTCCTGTTGTAGATTCTAATTATACTCGCTATAATCGTCAACGCATTATCTTTATGCTTGCTATTAGTTTTCTTGCGTCACTGTTTCTTGGAAAGCTCGACATGACAAGACAAAATTGCGCCAGCCATGCCAGTGCCTGTCGCAAGTTCTTCATTAAATAAATAAACGAATTTGTCAGAACACGTCCCAGCGCTTTAAACTTATGCTGCTGGGCAAAAAAAACGTGTCTTCGGAGGAAGGGAAGCCGGTGACGTCACCAGGACCCCCATCCAAACCAGGAAGTTGCACCTTCTCTTAACGCACAAAGCGAAACAGTCGGAAGCGGCAAACCTCCTCGACCAGATGCACGGTCAGGTGCGACTTGAGACTGGCGATCCTGGTGAAGGATCGCTGACAGGCCGGGCACTTGTGCGCGTCGTCGGCGGGCGGGGCGTGGATGGCGCGATGCAGGAGGAGGTTGCTTTCTACGTTGAACGTCTCGCCGCACTCCTCGCACTTGTGCGCCTGGACAACATGGCGCGTATTAATCAGAGCGTGGCATCGAGCAATGCGCGCGCGTTTTTTCACAAAGAATAAGACAAAAAAAACGGGTAAAATCACGAATTCCGAGCAGTTTTATTCAATTTCAAAGAATTTTATTACAGGACTGCGTAATGCTTGACGTGCGCAAGTCGCACTCGCAGTCGATTGCACGGACTACGGGAAAACCAGTATTTTAGCATTTAGCAAATCCGGTTTTTTTTCGTTTTTAACTGCGCCGGCAAACGAGGTTGAAACTCGTGATCGAAAACAGCTTCTGCTTTCTCTGAAAACAGTTGCATAGTAAGTAATCAAAGCGCTGCGTTGGATCAGCAAAATAGATCAGCAGCGAAAGAAGAAATACGATCGAAACGTCCGGCACACGGAAAACACGGTTCGATTTTAAGCGCGAATCAGCGAGGCCGTGTCATTCCACTGCTGCTTTCCACAACTTTCCTGAAGCGATTATAACCAGAGTTCAAAGTTACTTGCAATGCACGTGCGTGCGAATGAGCGAAGAGCTGAAGTGCAACTGAACAACAGACCTTTTCGCGCTGATGCTCTTTCATGTGCCGCTTGAAAGCAGAAATGAGAGGAATCTCGGCGTTGCAGATCTCGCAGACGAACGGCCCCTTCCTGCTCTCAGCGCTCACCGGCGCAGTGGTCCTGCACGTACAGAAACGTTCCTGTTGTGTATTTGCGGCGAAAACTAAAGTCCCGCAGATGGACAAGCAAAAGACAGGTTGAGTTTGTTTTCATGGTCATGGGCGTCGGAAGGGGGTCAGGGGGGGCTTGTCCCCCCTGGATTTTGAAATTCGATATTTTCTTATTAACTTTTAGGAGAAAAATATTTTTCTCTTAGTCTTGTGCTCATAAAATGAAATTTCACCACTGTTGACCGCCGTGGAAACAATCCTACTGGCCCTCCCCCCTGAAAAAAATCCTTCAACGCCCATGATCATGCTGCTTCCAATCGACGCTCCTCAACACGACAAGCTTCACAGAAGAGCGACACTGTTCGTTCGCATCCCCAAGAAGTTAAATGCCTGAGAAGCTGTTTGGTTAGTTAAAGTCCTGAGATGATGTTGATTGGTTGTGAAGATATGAGAGGCGCAGCTACGCGAAAAACAAAAAAACGGAGACGAACGAACCGTATAATTTTGCAGGTGCTGTCCTTCTTCCTTCCGCGCCGGCTTCTCTTCACCTGTTTTTTTGGAAAACTTTCTTTGCATTTATTGAACAGCTGTTCAGTGATTTCATTCCTGCAAGTGCAAATATTTTAATAAAAATAACAGTTGCAATTTGGATAAGAAAAAAGAAAGGTTGCAAACCTAGTAAGCGACGTAATCTCCAAAGCATGACAGCGTTCAATTAGAGCGAAAGTCGCTCGCACTGTAAAGAGAGGAACTCGCATATAAGCCACAGACATGTGCTGCGTCATGTGCTTGTGCTACACACCTGTGCTGCGACATGTGCTCGTCCATTTCCATTTCGCTATTGGCAACGTACTGGCAGTGGAGGCACTGCAGCTTGGGCTGCGAGCCGTTCGTGCCCGCCTGGAACAGGGAGGGCACCAGGCGGGTCATGTCCATCTTCGCAGGAGGCCCCGGATCTGCGTTGTTCAGCTGCGCTGCGACGACGTCCGGTTGCGAAACTTCAACGAAAAGGTGTGACGGCGTTAGACGCGGTTTTAGCAACGATAGCGGGATATATCTGCCAAGTGCATGAAGCCACACATTGCTTCGATTCCGTACAGTATTGCCTTTTAAACAACGACAGGTAAAATACGGACAAATCTATGCGAACGAACACGCACGAGATGTGAGCCAATGTAGCGTGTGATATCATCTACTGTGTTTACAGGTGTCTTTTCAACTGAAAAACAACTAAATAAATGTATTGAGACAGGAAGTCTTTTTAAGGAAAGTTTACCAAAGATGCAAAGAAAGTTTTGTTTATGGAGAGGTTTTGTCACCACTCGTTTTCAAAATGGTAAATTCAATTTGTTTCGACAGAAAATTTTGTCCAAAAAATTGTTCTCAAAACATGTAAAATCTTAAGATTTTTTACAGCAACATTAAAATTGATATTTCAAATTCACTTCGTCGTTTCTTTATACAACGGACTGGCGAAAGCTCTGACCAAGTGCTAGAGTTATATGCAACGTCAGAGCTCAGAGAATCTTTGGGCGTTAACACGTTTTCAATGCCACCAACTGTACATCGAGAACGACCAATCACTCAGGCAGCAAGAAGGCCTGATCAAACCACGAGCTTAAGTATGGCAATCATTTACTTTAATCGCTGGCCCAAACCCAGACACAGATGCAATACAACGCAATGTAAGTACTTCGTTTTACTGTCGTGGCATGAAATCTACCTGTGATGTGATAAAAGTGCGCAAGTCTAAAACAGTGGATCCCGACCTTTTAACGCTGGAACCCCTTCAATTCCCAGATAGATTTCTAATTGTTTTTTAGAACAATGATTTGCCATTATCCTGCTTTCCATCAATATGTCGCTGCCATACTCGCGCCCCCTTGCAAATCTTTCGCGACACCCTATTAAAAAAGCCACTGTCTTTACGTTATGCGCTCTTCTCCGTTTGCCGCGATTGCGTTCGCACTTATTTGCATGAGCAGCGACTCGTCGTTGTCACTTGACGGGACGGGTCACGTTCGCTGAACTTAACAGTTACTCCTGAAGTATTGGGGCCAAAAACTCTCAAACTGAAGAAATCAGCTTTTCGGCTTGGTGGATATTCACTTGTTTTCTAATGCACCGGGGCAGAGCGTTTACGTAACAGCCCTTGCACCTCCATCAATCACAAGTCCGTCACGGCAATTCAGAACCTCCCATCAACAAAAGCAACCCGGAGACCAATTGTTGCTGCGCGAGGGGAGGGAGTTCGCTCCACACCCTGAATCTTTCAAAACAGTGGCTGCAGAATTCAGCTTTCCATGAAATTAATGAAACGCGATCGGGACGAAATAGGTTGAATTCTCACAGGATTCACAGACGTTAACGGCCACGCATTTCCGCAACCCGTGCAATCAGAAACTTACGAACAGCGGGTTGGACCTCGCCGGACGCTGCAACAACTGACACGCTGCGCGCAGCATGATCGTCGGAATGCACGGCAGACAGATCAACGTTATTGATTTGGACCGGCGTCGAGACACTCTCGCCCGGCGCGACATTGATCAGTTCAGGTTGTTCGTAGCTGAGAGAAAGAAGCAGAAGCGTTAGGAGTGTCGCGCCACCGAACGCGATACACTGTTACGGTGTAGAACGAGTTTTACTTGACAGTAATACACGAGAATAGCAAAAGACAACAGTTTTCAATATTTGATTAAGGGGTCAACCAATGGGCGCTTTGGGGGTAACGAAGCGACAAACACTTAAAGTCAATATTGACGTACGTTAGGAATAGCAAACACTGATTTAAGGTTGCTTCTCGAAAGATCAACGCCTCTTGTGAAAGAAAGAATATTTTAAACAACATTCCTATTCTGCTTGCCGCAATTCCGAAAAAACTATCAATTTCAGATCCCGCAATGGGGTCGTTCTCACAGCTCTTCGTTCGGCTTGAACAGCCTAGCAGAATAAGTGGAATTGGCCTAAGTCGCGCACCAACACGTCTCCACAAGAAAACACGAACTTTTGCTATTCAATTGAGAACAACATAGCTCATTCTTCGCAAAAATGCCCATGCAGGTTTAGATAAAAACATCATCCCCCATCTCCACACATTAGCGTGAACAAAACCACGCAGCGCATATCGTGAAAATACGGTTGCTTCTATCGTCTTTTTTAAATCCTAACAACAGCATTATGACGCGTGTCTGTGCCATGCAAAACAAAAATTAATCCCAGGCTCCACCTGATTTGGGCGCCGGTATTTATGGACTGGACCGCTGAGGCCTCGTTGGTCTGCAAAACATGTGACACGGAAATGTTCGGGAGGACCAGAAAATGCTGGCCATCGCGTTGAATCACGGACAGTTCTCCTTCCCCGAAAGTGATCGGTTGAGCGTTGAGCAGATCGTTAAGATTTTCCAAGTCCTGTCAAAATTCTTTTAAGTTATATACAAAATATGTGTATACATATATCAACCGCGTGCGTTGAAGACGAATTTGCTGAAACGACGGGCAAAGGAACGCGAATGTTAAATCCCAATCACACAGAAACGAAAGCGAGACTTCTACTACCAATTTACTGTCTCCCAGTAAGTTAGTCGCAATCAGCGTAGACTTGGTGCGCAGATCAATCAAGCAGCATTAGATGCAACAGAATGGAACTTTTGCAGAGAACTGCAACACATCTAACCGTTGTCTAACCCAATAGGTTTCGCCTACGAAGCAAATATAGCGTGCACGCGCAATTAGAATAGGTCTGGCGAGTTTGTCGGCAACACTGGCTTGCCAATCGATCGTATTCGCCAGCCAACGAAAGCACAGCACTATATGTACACAATGCATCAGGTCATTACCCAAATATTAGTGAAAAAAAATTACTGAATCCCAATGAAAAAAAGGTACGGCCACTGCATAAACTTACCGCAGTTAACAAGTTGCCATTGTTTTGCACAACATACTGAGAAGCTTCATACGTTTGTGCGAGCTGAGCAAACTGCTGGCTGCTTCCGTTTGCCTGCGTGTATTATAAAAAAAATGCGTCTTGAAATCAGACAGTTTGCAAATACGTGTATCTAGTCGGATTACAATACCAGCAGTCGCTCTGAAGATTTTGAATAAAAACATTTGCAGCAATTAAAATGGACTTCTCAAAATTAAAAATACAAGACTAATATTGATATAATGGATGAAATATTCATTTTCATACCAGTTTTTCCTCTAGGAGTAGCGGGGCAACAGTCCTGGGAGGACTGGAAATACCTCAACAGTCAACAGCTATCTCAGATATTTCTGCTGCCTCCACACCAAGACGGGACAAAGCAAGGCGGGGGGATGCAATCACTCCACCTGGTCCTTGGACGACCTCTGGACTGCTGTCCCGTCGGTGTGGGTGTAGCCAGCAAGCCTCGCCTCGCCAATCTCTCCTAGGACATTCTGGACACATGGCCGAACCAAAGTGGGTCACACCCTGAATTCTTCGCAAAATCCCATCTCTGCCGCTTTCACTTGCGATAGTATCCTTTCAGTCATTGCCTAAGATTCTTGACCACAGAATAAGATCGGAATGAACACCGATTTAAAAACTGACAGCTTTGTGTTGCTTGAAAGCTCCCGTTTTGTCACCAGAGCGATAAAGCTCACGCAGAACTGCGTTTGCTTTACCATTCCGTGTATCAATCTCCTTGTTCCGCTTTCCGTCACTCGTGAATACCACAACAAGATACTTTAACGTCTCCATCTGCTGCAGTGTACTGCCTGTCACAGTACACACTACCTTGGATTTCTGGAAAGAACAACACCTTGGTCTTGTTAATGATGATTATCATTCTGGCTTGGTCGCACGCAGCAAGTGCATGCTTAAGGTCAAGCTGAGAAAATGCTAAATAAAATTGTTCGCAAAAAGCAAACCGTTCATCCTGCAGCTCCCAATAGTGACACCCTCGTCTAATCGGCTGCGACTGTCCAATTCACATAGACTATGAAGAGTGGCGACAGCCCACACCCTTGTCGGAGTCAAAAACGCACGGGTGAACGGTTGTGATTCAACTCCGCCACGGATTCAACTCCGCCGACTTCTGAGTAGAAATACAGTGACTGACGGCCATTAGCACTGCACTACTGCAACACTATGTTGTAAGCATACGGTCGTATGCTTTCTAGAGCTCGACAAAAGATGTGCAGACGTCTTTGTTATGATCCCAAGATTTTTCGAAGATTTACTGGAGAGTGAACATTGATCTGTAGTGCTACGGGATGTGCGCTAATAATACTACCTGTACGTGTGTAGCGCGAACAAGCAGTAAGAGCGAGCACAGTGTGCACACAATCCCTTGTTGCCACAATATAAATTGTTGCTTGCTGCCACAATATAAAGCTTTGCGCGCATGCCACTCGGGCATTCCGATTGCAACACCACATACCCGAGCAGCAGATGAAGCTACAGCCGCCACTCTACCTCAGCGTCCACTTTGCTTTCCGGGAGTTTTCGGAACAGGGACGATACGCTGTCTGCAAAGGTCTATCCAACATCTTCGTCCGCCAGGGCCTCCCGTTTTATTCGTTAGGGGCTCCTGGTCCTGTACATTTGCGTAGGTTAAGTCATGGCGGTCTATCCAGATGCAAGCTGCAGACCACCAGGTGGTTGATCGTTCCATAGTTCTGCTCCCTTTTTACGTGTATGTCCAACACTGAACGGAACAAGTCAGCTGTAACTATACAGAAATCAACGAGTGACTGTTGGCCCAAAGAATCTCTGCACCAGGTGTACTTGTGCACAACTACATGGGCATTGGAAGGGAGTGCAGGGGGAAAGGCCCACCCCGGATTTCGAAATTTGATTTTCCTATTATCTTTTCAGTAGAAAAATGTTTTAAAATGTTTTTCCCTTAGTTTTGAGTTGGTAAAATAAAAGGTTACCACGGTTGCCCCCCTCTGGGAAAAAAACACTAGTGTTTATGTCCCCTGGAAAAAAATTTTCCTACATCCGTGCACATCTCTGTGTTGAAAAAAAGTGTTCATGATGCACAGTGAGTTGTTACAACACAGTTGCAGGAGTCTTTCTTTATCAGCATCACCATGCTGGTTGATCATACACCTCCATACCCTGCCACCGTTCCCAACGTGTGCATTGAAGTCTCTCAAAAGGTTCATGGCTTAGTTGGTTTCAACCCTTGCCAAGGCATCAGTAATTTCTTCCACTAATTCTGGGCACAGTGCACATGAGTTTGGGCTGCATGCGTGTATCAAACACAGGGTGCGGCCCAACAACTCCAACCTCAACATGCACACCGTTTCTCCTAGTGTGATCCATTCATGAACATTTTACCAGCTGACGGCTTACGTGCGTGACAACTCCACCCTTGGAAAACTTTGCTGGTTCAACGCCGGAGTAGAAGAGTTTCCACACATCGTTCGGCTGAACAGTGTTACAACGACGGCACTTTGTCGAAGAGATGCCAACAAGTAGAACACCAAGAGAATATCACTTGGCTTCCTCGACCAGTTCATGTTCTTTCTCAATGAGTGAAGTGATGCTCCAGTTTCCAATTACTAGCTTATGGCGAGATTGCCGTTTAAGCGTAGCTTTCAAAAATCCTACAGCAGATGCACTCTGTGCTACCTCCGTTCGCTTCCCCAGATGCGTAGCGGGCGCAACGTCGGGCCTCCAGTTATGCATAGCTGGTGAGGAGACTGTCGCGAATTTTCCGAACGGGCTCTCTGCCTAAACCACGAGTTCAGTCCTTGGTCATACCCGCGGCGATCGATGCGTGATGCGTTTGATTTAAAAGTATGTGCATTTCGTGGTAGTGGCTGTCCCAATCACACCGTAGACCAGTGTTTTTCAACCTGATTGCTGCAGCGGAACCTTCCGCATAAGTTTGCGTTGCTCATGGAACCCTATGCAATGATCCAAGCTACAACCGCACAGCTCTGTGGTTGCACATTACGTCCCAAACAATTTCGGTCTGTTTCGGCGGAACCCCTGGCAGCCACTCGCGGAACCCCGGTTGAAAAACACTGCCGTAGACAGACCACTAACGCTATTTACACAGCAACTCTTACGATGAATTAAAACTGTAAAAACATGAAGCTGGTCTTTGGTAAAGCTGCACTACAGTGAGCCTTTTTCCCAAGGAGAGAAAAAATTCATTTAGCATGAAGCTCCTAACTTGAAAGAAGTACTACTTCCAAACTTTTAAGTGACTTTTAAGAAGTGAAATTATTTCAAAATGGTTCCTATTGACAGAAATTCAATAGTTTCAAACTCAACACCTGGTAATGTCACATTTAGTGCTAGGTTATGAGTCAAACCCAAATACAATCCATTTACCTAGTTTTATCACACAAGTAGCACTGCAAAACTATGAAGACTGCAAGATCTAGTTAACAAGTAGTATTAGCAAACTAACAGTACTACCAAGCAATGCCAATTAAAAAAGCTATGCTAAAATGGACCAGTTATAGTATTAGGGAAGTTTTGCACAAGCCTAGTGCAAGGCTGATGAATGTTTTACTAGGTTAGTTGGGGCAAGCACTAACCAAAAAAAATCTTCAAAGGACTCTGCTACTTATTCCCAAAAGCGACATTAATTAGACCAGTGTTTCTTAAACATTAGTGCGTAACAAACTCCCAGTACATCCTAACAAAGATTACATATGGTACAAAAAGAAACGTTGCAACAGATCTTTGAAATTAGGTCTTAATCATTGTAGTAGCAATCTAAATGTCTGCAAGGCCTATTAACCTTTTCAAAATATCAGAGCAATTAACACTTATCATCACATTCATGGACCCCTTAGGGCGGAGGTTCTTAACCTGGTGTCTGTGAACCCCTTGGAGGTTCATTGAGTGCGTTTCAGGGCATCTGTAAACCAAAATCCAATCAAGAAAATTTGAGAGATTTTACCTGCCCATTTGGGCCATTATTTAGCTTAATCACACCACTACCATATTCTGACATGTTCATGTTGCAAGTCAACCGACCTTTTATATTTGAATTTGGTGATGGCAGTTGGTGGCAGCCTGTAAGTTGCTTCGTGCCAGAGCAGTTGAGGTGCTCATGTCAAGAAGCAGCCAAATCTAGTTTCTCAATAATCAAGAAAACGCTGACAAAACAAACGAGTCTGCAGCTGTTTTGGGTGCAGTGAAAGAGGTAAGCAGCGACAAAAAGTTTGAGAACCACTACCTTAAGGCGTTCACAGACTCTAGGTTACGAATCTGTGAATTAGAAAATCCAAGGCTATATCACAAAGAAAGAACGATGAATTTCACCTTGGCAGGGTGTTCTAGTGTTCCATCGACCAATAGCAGCATATCATTGTTGTTGTCAGCAGATGCTGGGTTCATTATGCTGCAGAATGCTTTTTAACCTGCAAAGAACACTACAATTGTTAATCCAATTTTTATTGAAATATTTGTTTTCTTTGACTAGCAAAACTCAGTCTGAAGATGGTTTCTTGCATCATGTGTAAATGCATATTATAATGCAGGGAACCACCTAAATCTGCAGACACCAAGTTTTTTAGTTGAAGACAATTCCCCCACAGCCAGCAGCATTCCAGCTTCATACACTCATTAGAGCAGTACAGGCAGATTTTGAACAAGGTACTACCACCACACCCAATGGTCATGGCTGTGAAGCCACTGAACATTCAGCAGTGCGCAGAACAGCTGTGCTCAGTGAACAGTTCACATCAATCTGAACAGCTGCACATTTTGTAGTTATACTTCAACTCACTCCTTTCACAATGTGCAGGTGACCCAATAAACTAAAATATTTAAAAATCAACTAATGAAAGCAGTTGGTTTCTGTTTTACTACGTTGCTACAATCAGCATGGGTATTGAAAAATCCAATCAACAATTACATACTTGTTGCATACATTTGAAAACTATGCCTTTAATTGTGCAGCATAAACTGAAAACAAGTTCACAATCACAGTTCTTAGAAAATGCACCAAATGAAACACTTCCTTAGAAACAGTACAAGAATTTTACTAGGTATTTGAACATGCTAGTAATTACCATTTGACCTATCATGTTATAATGGTTCATAATCGCAATTTCACGTGCTCCCTATTCCCACATTTTTTTACAACTGAAACAAGCACTAATTCAACTATTTGATATTTGAAAAGATAATTTCCCAACACTGAATGGTTTTACAGTGATTTGCATTAATGCAAGAATTTTTTATGTATTCAATTCTTTTCAACTTCATATTAAAAATAAGTAATTTCACATGCATGTTGTACTTGCAAATTCATGCACTTGTAGTCAGTGAAAGGCATTGTTATTGCCACAAGCACTTGGGTGGCCACTGGTTGATAATATTGAAACACGAAGGGTAATACACACGTCTTTCATCATTGCTGAATCAGCAAGTGATGCAAAATACAATGCTGGCTATACGTTTCAAGAACAGTTTATCCATCCATAAGTTTAGCACTTGCACCCCCAGTCTACATATCTACATAGAATATATTTTCCGGATGTGATACTGGTTTACATACAGATGTTTACATACAGATGTTTACATATATGGTTTACATACAGGGTACCAGCTGTAATCATTTTTTTATAAGTTTGTATATTTGCATATGAAAACTATGAAGAGAAAAAAACTAAACAAATGAAGCACATGTTTCGCTTTAGATGCAAGGTGCTTTATGAAACTGACATAAATGTGATAAACTCTTAAAACTGCCCAGCACCCAAGACATTTCATCAAGGAAAACTACTGGTACCAAAAGTATTAAGTAAACAAAATCTTTTCATGATCATTTATTAATGTTTTATGAACCACACCACCTTATAGCAATCAGTTATTTATGCACAGAAGCTAAAAATGGAGAAACCAAGCGAAAACTGCCAGATTTTTGAAAATTTTAGGCTCTTCTCCATTTTTGTTTTTAGTCTGTGTTAAAGACAAATTAAAATGTGGGAACTTTCAGAACAGTGGATCTCAAAGCACAGCTTATACTTTACAAAAAAACAAGCATATACATTTTTGTAGGAACACTATGCAATTTATTAGATAAATCAAATAAACAGTTTCTTATCATTGTGGCCATTATAGTGGTGTTGCAATAATGAAAGTTCCTCACCTATCAACTTTTACCTCCAACCATTGTTTGGCCACACGTCAATCAAATCTGTTGAGATGTAGGATGATGCAAACAACAGCATTTTATTGCAACATTTATCAACTTTTTTAAACTATGGGCCCCAACTTTGCTATTAGCACTTTGAGAGCCAGCGTACGATATATTCGTACTTCGATTTCGGCCTAAAAACGGCAGTTTTCGGTTGCCTTACCAACGCCCTAACTCCTCCACCGATTGCGCTAGAGAGCTGTTCAAGGGCTCAAACAGATCGGCCAGTCTAGTAGATTGCACTCGAAAAAAATTTTTGTTTGGGGGATGCAGATTTTTTGTGAGTGACATCATAAGTGAAGTAGTTTTAGGGTCATTTTGGCTCATGTTGCCTGGCCTAAGGCCCAACCGCTAGGCCAAGGGTTCCCAACCTTTTTTGCTGCTCATACCCCTTTGTCAGGTCAGAGCATTCTTAGTACCCCCAAAACAATTTTGAGATATATATTGCTCTATAAGAGATATATAAGCTGCTCTGTGACCCAAGGATCTTCGTACCCCTTGATGTTCAATCTCGT
>JGI24021J15306_10008827_pt1 | contig 12421 bp, 11 predicted proteins | sample Ectturendosymbi1_FD_15306 | JGI IMG/M metagenome (IMG submission 15306)
TCTACTCAATCTAAATCATGCGCGTTGCATCATAAACATTGAAAGCACTGTTTGGCACTAACAATGATTGACACGCCCAGTAACAATGATTGACACGCCCACTAACAATGGGATCTTCTTGTGGAAAAAAGAACTTTTGTTGTTTTGAAAAATATCGAGTTGCGTCAGATGTATGGCTGTCAGCACGCTCATTGCTTGAACAGACGTGAAATTTATTTTAACAATTACGATTGAAACTCTGCCGCCAAATACTCTCTTTTCCACTCAAAGGGATGATTTTGTTGTCGTCATGCTTGCGTAATTTTGACTTATCGGATATTGAAAAAAAGCACTGTTTTTGTCTTTCATCCAAAATCTCCGATCTCATGTGGCAGATATATCGCATACGATGATGCAGAGAACTTCCTGACATTGATAACTTCTCTTCCACTCAGGTGACAACAAGTGCCTGCTTGCGTCATGCAGTCATCTTTGTCTCCCCCGGCCCGGGGGGGTCACCTGCGCTTGCCCCACAGGTTTCCGAAGCGTCAACGCAACCCACTGTGCCGAAGAAATAGAGAAGTTTCTTGTGTTTACAAGAAAGACAGATATCAGGTAGAGACACGTGATGTTGTTTGTAGTTTGAATACAGGGGCACGTGACACAGAGAGACGGTTGATACCCTGTCTGCCTATGTGCAACTTCCAGTTCTGCGCCAATTTGCTGCCAAGCTGAAAATAGAAATTTGAATTTTTGCGAATTCGAGTTCCTCAGTTAACCTGGTGAGTGTCTGAAGGAGTTCTGTTGAAACCTTTCATACATCGCTGGAACCTTGGTGGGTTGTGCAAATAAGGAATTCTGAGAAAACGATGAAGTTTCGGAAAGACGGTGTGCTTGGTTTTCAATATTCAGTAAGCAAGCCCTTCAAAAGCATGACCCGATGGTGAACGTGGCACGCTCCACTAAACCTTCATACTGTCTATGATGGAAACATGGTGTTGACAACAAATAGTAGGTTGTCTTGTGACGACAGTAAAATGTTGTCAGTTCAAACTTTCGTCAATTTTCGCTGCAACCTTCGCTCAGACGAATCTCGTTCGACGGTGCGGAACGAGCCGACATAGTGCTCCCACTTGAAAACCTCAAAAGCGTCGTCGCGCTTGACTGGCACAGCCGACATCCGGGACATATTTACTGGTCCGATATCGAATCCGACACCATCAGCAGATCGGAGTGGGACGGAAGCAACCAGAAGGTTTGTGTCGATGTTACGTTGGTCGCACGATAAGTGATTGTTGTTGCACTTTGTTCGGCTGGCACTGTAGAAGAATCGCAAACATCAGGAAAATTTGTTTGATATTCGTGTACAATCTCCTCTCTCAATCACTGTTCTCTGTTCTGTTCACTGTTCTGTTCTCACTGTTCTGTTCTCTATACAGCAACTACAGTAATTCTAAGTTTTATTGTATTGTGTATGACGTCCTCACCCCCACACGCAACGCGTGAGCTATAAGCATGTATCGCAGTGATAAGGAACGCACAAATACATGAATGAACACGAGGATATATACGTGGAAGTGTACGCTTGATGGCGCTAATACATTTACTTTGATGAAACACAAGCATAAGGGGTATACGAAGGATTGACGCCATCATGATTATTGTAATTGTTACAGGTTTCATAGCGAAGGTTTACTGTGTTAAGGGCATCCACAAAAAGTCAGTGATATGAAGTCTGGTGAACGCGAAGAGTGCCATGAAACCGTTTCGTCTTTTAGAGCTCGACAATATACTGGGTCATGTTGATATAAATCCACTTCATATCATTTTAAAGATGTTGCCGATGTGTCGTATCGGGAAACTTTCTGCTGATATATGTATCGGTAACAGTTGCTCGTGAAAGCCTCCACGCTATTGTTTCAAATAAGATCAACTTTTGTTCAACTGTTGATTTTCAAACATAAATACAAGGAAGGATTAAGAAAATTGCCGACGCTATTGTTTTTTTCCTTACGGCTTAGAGACCTTCGACAACTTGAATTGGTTCTTTATGATGCAACAAATACAATCGTGAGTTTCCGCACCGTAAATGAGTGGCAGGGAACATATCATGGCTTATGCTGTGGTGTTTAATTGTTTCAATGACCCACGTCTGCGTGGAATTTGGTGTTGCACGGTTCTTTATCGTAACTTTAAACTGTTGAATTTTTGATGATTAAGTCATTATTTTGCATTCTGTGTGTTTCTGTATCTGTGGGCTCCTCCCCATGTCTTGTGAGTTGGTTTGATATGCACTGCAATGTTTTGAAATTGTGGTTTAAGTAATGCAAAAATATCGGTAGCGGCAAGGAAAAAAAATCTCGGTATCATCCCCAAAACGTCCTGTCAGTCGAGCTCTATTTTCGTCAAATTGACTGGTTTGAGGAGGGATTTAAATCGTCATGGTAGTGTGGGATAACATCATAGCAAAAATTGTCGTTGCTTTTCAACCACGGAAGTTTTCAAACTTCAAGTATGGAAAGAAGTTGTTTTGTGCTCTCCAAAGCGTTGTCTAACTGCTTTCACTTATGCGCTTGGGTTTATTTAAACATGAACAGAGCCATCAGCTGTTGGACTGTGCAAGCACGTCTTGACACTCCCTGTGTTTGATTTTTAAAGAACGAGTGAAAAGCAGGAGTGCGAAAAAGGACTTTTTCAAATCCGCGTGTCATTGACTTGGCAAGACAGGAAGCTTAGATGTTCTAATCGCCATCTGTTGAAGCCACCTGCTGACAATGAGCACTTTCATAGCAACTGACCTGGCTTAAGCCATGTGCGCTCAACCGTTCACAAGTGACTTAAAAACTATCCTCCCACTCGCTTTCTCGGGTGACGGGGATGTTACCAGTGGCAACGCGTCTGTCAAATGAAGATGCAGTTGCTTGTTGACTGCATGAAATTCCTCTTGCTAACATAGCACGACGCATATTGTTCTTTGTCAGTTGCCGCAAAACTTTTGCTCACAAATCGGTCTTTGTCAAATCCATTCAGCTGTCGTCTATGGACCGTTGGAGTCTTTGAAATAAGCGATTATTCGTGATTATGACGCAAGCGACTGTTGCTGATTATGACGCAGGTGATTGTGAGCAGTAGCATTGAGTCTCCAGTTGGAGTCGCCATTGATTGGGTGACGAATAAAATCTACTGGACTGACTCTGGCATCAACAGAATCGAAGTCGCTCTGTTGGATGGAACGATGCGGTGCATACTGGTTTGGACCGGCTTGGAGCGACCTCGAGCAATAGTTGTTTATCCAAAATTAGGGTGAGTGCCTTGTCAGCTATCAAATGTACTGAGAACGATCAGTTTCTCACAATTATTTTTTTATTTGAAAACAAAGCAATTGCAAAGGTGAATGATATATACATTTATTATCCTTCACAATGTAAAAAGCGATAGCAATTCATGTTCAAGCTGCTTCAAAGTACATACACTCTAGCACAGGGCTTCCCAACCTGGGGTGCATCTTCTCCCAGGAGTGCATTTGCTTATCTGAAGGGTAGGTTTAAGGCTAGCAATAAAAGGGAAAAATATATTTATATACTATTTATTTCCAAATATTCTAAAATATAAAGGTTCTGTTAAAATTTCAAAGGATTTTTGTTATTTTCCTCAGCCTTTTTGTCATAAGAAATTTTCGGGATACAGGCTAATCTTTCGAAATGCTGAAGGGGCACCTGGTCAGACACCTGCTGCAGCAGGTTTTGAACTACAAAATACGAATGATTGTGAAGAACGGTGTGGCGTAACCTTTGAAATGCTGCCGCCAGTAAAAAAGAAGTTTGCTCAGTTGGTTTCAGGGACATTCTTCTTTCAAATCTTGAAAATTAGTTATGAGATAACTTCTCGATGGTTTCTCTGTGACCCACAGTTTGTCAAAAGTTTTTATAAACACACGTAAAGTCTGTTTTTATGGCATCGTTTAATTGTGTTTTCCAGGCTGATGTTTTGGTCTGACTGGGGCCAAACGCCGAAGATTGAGAGGGCCGGGATGGACGGGTCCAACCGGACCACGATTGTGTCGACGAGGATAACTTGGCCAAACGGGGTCACGATCGACCACAGCAGCGAGAGGTCTTGGAACCTGTCAAGTTTCATAACGATGTTTTTTTGTGACGCGCTAAAACGGGGTTGGGGGACCTATGGGGCCACAGGGGTCCGCGTGTCCATTAAATAAGGCCCGCGCCAGAATTTTTCTCATCCAAATTGGAACACAGATATTTCGACAGCAAGTGAGATGGAGTCTCACTCGCTCCTCCTCAGTTTTGTCTCTTTGTTCTCCGTGAAGTGAAAAAACATTACGTGTAATTTGTTGCATTCTCGATCATAAGATAAGCTTTGAAATTGTTTTTTGAGGCCCGCCCGTGAATTATTCCATGTGGCCCGCGATAGTAAACACCCCCATCCCTGCACTGAAGCATGCAACTGCGAAGTGACGTAACAATGTCCGTTTATTCGGTTGTCACTGTTTCAAATGCTCTTTCGCTTTGCTGCAGAATATTCTGGACTGACGCAGGCGAGAACCAGCATTCGATAGAGTCATGTGACGTCAATGGTGGGGGGAGGAAAGTGGTGCTGAGGAGTAACCTCCCCCATCCGTTCGGCATCACCCTCGATGACGAACGCCTTTATTGGACAGATTGGGATTCAAGGGCCATTTCGAGCGCGGACAAAGAAACAGGTACCGATGTTTGAAAAGTTTGGATGGTTTGGCGCAATACGTTTTTTTACTACGCCGCTGCTTTTGGTCTCATTCAAAAAGAAACTTTGGTTTGTTGTTTTGTTACTTTGTGTGGTAAAATGAAAAGAGTAAAAAAGGTTCTTATTATCCGGATTTTTTGCAAAATCGCGTCTTATTTCAACTTTCTGCTGTCCCAAAATATTTGCGTTTCATTGATTTGCGTTACAGTTTGAATACATTTTTATTTGATTGTAAACCAGGGCTGACCAAACGCATCCAGCCCGCCAACCAGTTTAATCCGGCCCGCCAAAAACCTTGCACATTTTTTTCAAGCACCACGTTTCCGACTGTGGACAGCAGTGCAACAACATTGACTGCTGCTTGGCACGTAAATCGCACGATATCCGGCCCTCCATGGCCAGGCAGTGACGATTTCGGCTTTCGGGTCAAAACGTTTGGCCATTCCTGGTGGCCTACCAGACCTAGCATCGTGAACTTCCTCGCTACATTTATGAACAGCCATGTTTTACTTCAGGTGCAAACAGGCAAGTGCTAAGAGAAAACCTTGAACACTTGATGGATATCCGCTTCTACCACAAGTCCCGCCCATATTCACCCAACCCTTGTTCTCTGGGTAATGGGGGCTGTTCCCACCTTTGCTTGCTGGCCCCCAACTACGAAGCCCCCCCCGATGCCACCCCCACTCCTTATTCCTGTGCTTGTCCAACTGGACTTACGCTTGGTGCGGATGGAAAGAAATGCAACACGGAAATGACCAGGTGCTTACTCGTGCGTGCAACGAGCTTACTCATGCGTGCAACCAGCTCACCCATGCATGCAATCAGCGAATATTACAGGCGGCATTGCTGCAACGAGCTATTACTACAGTTTTTTTTCTGGAAGAAAACCTTTGTGAGCACTTCGGCGATTTTCGCTGCAACTGTATTTTGTCAATATTGGATTTGATTTTATTGGAAAGTACTTTTATTTCGTTATTTATTTCCATTTTTCGAACTTGAAGGTTTCTTGTGGTCGCGCGTCGAACGGACATTCGCGTCATCTCACTTGACGTACCTTACTCGGCTGACGTCAAGCTGCCCATCGACACGTTCATGACGAATGTTGTTGACGTAGCGGTGGATCCCCTGACAGGTACGCCACTGCGAGGGTTAATTTCTTGTCAAACCTTGAAACGTGAAAAAAATCCCTTGGAACTTTGTTATTGTTATACTTGTGTGATATACTTAAAAAAGCTAATGACTGCTGCAGTGTATTGTGTTTATTAGAACAGACAGTCCAAAAGTTTCTATTCTATGGATAAACGAAGTTGTTACAAATGTAACTTATTCTTCACTTGAAGCATTTCCAGCCGTGTTCATACTTTTCCTCAGGTCTTCTATACTGGAGTGACATGGGGTCCGGGGAAATAGTCGCAAGCTCATTGGCTGACCCTTCGTCGTCCCGGGTTGTGATTGGCTCAGGACTGGACACGGTTGAAGGCATCGCCATCGACCACATTGGCAGGTCCATCTACTGGACAGGTGAATAGGCATGCCGGAGCTGAACAATTGTATTGGTGCCGGTTCCGATAAATAATGGACCCTCCGGCGATTTTCGACAAAACTGATTATATAACGTGAATGTCTTCGAAGGGATATTCGTTTAAACTTCAAGTTGATTTCGCAAAGTTTTTCTGAAGCACGTCTGTGCATGCTCTTACTTATGTTGTCTGTTTGATAACCTTCAAATAACCAGTTGGAAGTGTAATTAACGGAAGATTTATGTTTGCAGATGATGGCCGGAATGTGGTTTCAGTTGCCAGCCTCGATGGAAAGCACAGAAGGATTTTAGCCTACGAAGACGTGCATTCACCTCGGGCCATAGCTCTTCACTACAGCACAGGGTAAATATACATCAGGCCACTGGTCTAGTGCGAAGTGAAACTCTCGTATTTCTTATGAAGCAGTCCCTTGGGTTGATTGCTTGGTGCGTCATGAAACATAATCCTAACTGGCTGCAGCAACTAATCTCATGTGTTCCGGAATTTTCTGTCTGCGCCAATGAGGTCAAAAGTGTAGCCGTTGCACCACGGACATGGTGTTTATCATTTTAAAGCTTTCTATAAAGATCAATACAGATGCTGAGACATTTGTTACAGCTCTCTGCCGCTATTTCTGAGCTGCAGATGAAACAATTAACTGATTATCGAAAATTGGAGATTTCATCCGGATAGAATGTTCTAACTCACATCACTGCATGATTCGTTATGATTTTACCAACCGCCATCCAACCTCATGTTGTGCCCAGGTACATGTACTGGTCGGACTGGGGCAGCACTCCCAGCGCCAAGATAGAGCGGGCCGGAATGGATGGGAGCAATAGATCGGTCGTAATACCCTCCCACCTAATGTGGCCCAACGCCCTGGCCATTGATGAGGACCAAGGCCTTCTAATCTGGGGTGACGCCCAAACAGAGGTAACACATCGCTCGATGTTTGTCTGCTTCACACTGAACGTACCTGGTTTTATTTTGTATTGTTTTTTAAAGCAGAAACACTGACATTATGCTGTGATTTCACACGGTGACTTAATGAAAGATGGCGCTTCTGTAAATTTCATTACTTCTGCGCACCCCGTCGCAACGCATGGGGCTTTGATTGGCTTGGCCTCCCCTAAACAAATCTGCAAGCCCCCCAAATTGAAATGTGAAGCACTATAAAAATGGTGTTTGGTCAGATTTTAGAATGTCAAGCCCCCCCTGCAGAAACGTAACCCTCCCCCTATACTGAAGACTTTCTGGCGACGGTTTTGCTTCTGTGTAAGAATAGTTTGTTAGCAATCGTAATGTTTGGCTGACTTGGTGATTTGTGCAAAATCTGTCACCACGTACATTGTTTATGTTAAGATTGCAAATACGACTCGGTTGGCGTCATTTCCTAACTGCCAGAAATGACTGATAACGACTTGGCGTCTCCTTCAACAAAGTGAATTGAACATCACGTGCTTTGCGTTCTTGAATATTTTGACAATGTTGCAAAACCGTGCAGTCGGACCTGTGCGGAATTACACTTTTTACAACAGCATGTATTCATCCGAGCCAACTTTACGTTCAGCTGATCGAGTGCTCCGACTTGCTGGGTCGCAACCGTCGTGTCTTGCAAAGCGGAACCCCCCACCCCTACAGCTTGGCTGTGCTCGATGGCGTCCTCTACTGGACGGACTGGCAGACGCGAAACATCAACCAGATGTCGCTGAGCAACACAAGCAATGTTCGCACGACGCGAGAGAACCTTCCAAGGATGATGGGGATAAAAGCGGTTGATATGAGGCGTACAGGGAAAAACAAGTATGTCTGCCTTGTGTTTTGTTCAGTTGGAGTTGATCCGATTAAAACGTCTTTTTTTCGACTTTTCTGTAACCTCTGTTGCGGGAAAGTGAAGTAACCATTTTTTATCTTAAAGAACAGGATTGATTGGAACTTGTTCTCATGGCAACGCCATCTCACCATAAAATTTTGATTTTATTAACCAATTAATCATCTTCAAGGATCTCTTAACTTCTCCCAGATTGTTTGAAGCAACATCCAACATCAAAACACGTTTTTGTTGTTGACTAGTTTGAAAGCTTCAACGTTGTTGCCAATCCCCTCAATGTTAATGTTACTGTGTTTAAATTCAAAAGATGCGGCGATTCCAACGGCGGCTGCAGCCATCTTTGTTTGCGGAGTCCGACCTCACAGACCGGGCACATCTGCGCTTGTCCGACCGGAATCCAGCTCCAGCCCGACGGCAGAATCTGCTCCGATCTCCCGAGCGAATACCTCCTCTTCACAACCCGACATTCCGTCCGGCGGGTGTCGCTCGAAGCCGACAGGAACGTCTACGCTGAGCTTCCTGTTGGAAAGCTTGAAAACATTATTGCCGTTGATTTCCATTACAACCGCCAGGTCACTGTTAAAGACTGTTTGTTAGTTTCATTATTCTATTCTTTTTGACTGAACATGAACTGTCACATTTGTGGTAGTTCGTTTTTCACTAAAATCTTGCTAGTGCTTTAACAAATACAACAAATATGGGTTTACGTTTGCATCATAACGTTTCAATTACGAATTATGATTTTTGCGTTTTTTTTCGCGAAAGTTTGAATTATTCGACACGCTTCACTGACCGTTTGAAATCTTTCTTTGGTCTAATGTCTACTTGAATCAAATTGCAGCTTCTTTTTTTCACTGACGTGTACCTTGACGTCATCAAGCGATCGAAATTAGACGGTAGTGACGTCAGAACCATTGTGACGCGAAGTTTGAAGACAATGGACGGCATCGCGGTTGACTGGGTTGCTAACAACATTTACTGGACTGACGCAGGTCCCAACGTCATCTCGGTGGCGAGGCTTGACGGAAGTAGCAGGTTGGGGGAAGCACCTTCCTACCAAATGTTTCTGATCAATGTTTCAATTTAACAGCGATGGGTTACTTGTGAAGCTTTGTTTTTGTATTTTTGTCTTTGATCTTCAGCCCCTATCTCAATTCGGAAACGTGTTTGAAATGGCTTGGCCGACAGACAGTTAAAAGCTTTAAATTTTCTGTGATCTTTCGAGGCGTCACTCGACTGGGCTCTGCCCTAATCTTTTTGCAATGGTTCAAACTTGTGCATATCTCTCTACATTCAAGTAACTACACTCCACTTGTGAGACAAGCAAGAAATGTATCGGCAAATTTTTTAAATAGGAAATCGATTTCACGCAATGCTGCGACGCATCATGAGCCCTAAAATCTTATTCAATGACTGTGATTGGTAGAAGTCGTTTATGATCCAGTGCTTTTCTCATTTTTGAAAAGCGGTTTAATGCAAACATACGCATGTTTTATTTGTCCCAAAAGTGAAACTGTTTCATTTTCAGGAAAGTCATAATCGATCAAGGGCTTGACGAGCCCCGAGCTATCTGCGTTCACCCAGCGAGGGGGTCAATCTTCTGGACGGACTGGGGGGGCAAGGCCCGCATTGAAAAGTCGTTCATGGACGGATCGTCGCGAAAGGTGCGTTGTGTTTGTGAGATCGAAGTCGGGACCGCGCGGAAAAATCGCATTTTTCGTGGAATTGCTGAAAATTTGAAAAGTTGTTTAACAAATAAATTCTCGTTGTTTTACTGCAAAGTTTTGTTGTTTCAGGTCCTGGTGAAAAAGAACTTGCAATGGCCGAACGGACTGACCATCGATTACAAACACTCCAAGATTTTCTGGGTCGACGCTCACCACGATATAAACAGAATAGAGACATGCGATCTAACCGGAAGGAAAAGGAGAATCGTCATTTCCTCTGTGCCTCACGGCTTTGCCATAACCTATGTTAGTTCTTTGAGCTGGCGGTTGTTACCTTTTCACACAGTAATGATAGTTATAGCTGAGCACTTACTTTAGAGGAATTTTGATATTCCAACTCTTAGTGCACTTCGTGTCTTCTTGGTCAGGTGGGTTGGAACCAGGGGGTGTGTTGGAACCAGGGGGTGTGAAACCAGGGGGTGTGAAACCAGGGGGTGTGGAACCGGATCGAAATTCATATTTCAGGTTCCGACATCGACCCCGGGCATCCAAAATTTTTGGCTCCAGCTCCAACATCCAAAATGTGTTAAATATTTCATTGCGTAAAACAATGTCAACTCTCGCCCACAAGTCGCTCATTGCGTGTATCACATTTTGCTGATGTTATTAATATGTGTTATCGTGAAGAGCACATGGCCCTCACGAGACCTGCAACATGCTTCAAACATGTTTAAATCCGTCATGTCATGGAATTTTGCGTCCGCAGCTCTCTGACACCATCTACTGGACGGATTGGCAGACAAAGAGCATTCATTCGTCGGATTATCCGTTCAATTACCGGAAACAGAAGACTCTTGTCACCGATATCAGTGGCCTGATGGACATCAAGGTGAGTTGAGTATCTAGCTCGCTGAAGCAAATGCTTTGTCTTCTGTAACAACCGAACATGAAAGTCAGGTGATCCCAACTTTTGTAATCGCAATCTGGAGAGTGCAGCAGCTCACAGCCGAAGTGATGGCTGGAAACAGCAGGAATATTTATTGAGCTTGCAAAAAAACGTTCATCACTCTCCACTCCCTTCTACTGTTCCATCACATGCGTCATTTCCGAGATGCTACGTAATGTGCGTTTATCGCGTTTACTTATGACTTCCATTGATGACGAAACAATGATTCTCTCAGGCTGTTTCTGCCAGCCGGCAACAAGGCACGAACCTTTGTGACGCAACAACAGGCTACGGAGGCTGCACCCACCTCTGTCTGATGCGAGGGGCTCGCGAGTATCACTGCGCATGCCCCGACCCTGTCGATTCCCCCCCAACAACCAGCTCTGCTCATCTTGAACCCCAAGCTCCAACTTCCGGTCATCTGAGCGCACTGGACCGCAACTGCAGCTTATATCCTGTTCCTCCCTCATCCGTGACTTGGTCTGTGCGATCCACGTCAGTTGTGACGTCATCGGGTATGCTGGCGTCGAGTCATACTGAGCCATATTGTAAGTTGAAGTTGATTTTTCGGAATGTATACATCGTTGTTTCTATGAATCACAAAGAAAAACTCTGAGTACTCTATTAAAAAAATGAAGTGTTTAGCTCAGGCGTTTGGATTGGTGCCAGTAGAAAAAGCTCCAACTCGAATTAAAAATGTTTTGAATTTATTATGTTTTGAACAGCTGGTTTCCCAAATAAGTTAAAATTTATCACAATTATTTTGATCCGAAAAAGATGATTGGATTGACATCTCTTTGTGACGAAACTGAATCTATTGCTGTATTTTAAATGCAAAGTTTCATTCTGTTTTCGTTTATGAAGTTGCTTGCTTTTCATATGCGGGAAAAGAGATTTATATAATCATAAGCAGTAAAAGAGATTCAAGAAAACGAAACTATTTTTGACATGTCATCTTTGAATTGCGTGCTTTTCAAACCTGCTGTTGTGTTATTCAGCAAACATGAAGCCCTTCGTTTTGGTCGGAGCCTTCTTGGGGGCAGCACTGGTGGTCTTTGTCCTATTTGCCGGTTGCGGGTTCTTCACGTGGAGGTACTTGTTGAGGATTTCGTTCTGAAATAAATTGTTGTTGAAATTTCTGCTGCAAAAATAGTATTTTGGGGACGAGAATGATTTTTTTATTCTCCCCAACAGGAAGCTGAAGAAGAGACGCGACGACNTGAATGGACCCTCGGTAAGCTTCCGCAACCCCACCTACCACCAGCAAGGCACCCCTCTGCTCGGCTCCCCAAACTCCCCGTCGACCCCGCTCAGTACCCTGTGGCACGATCAAGACCCCCTCGCTGCGTCATATGAGGGGAAGTCCCAAATAACCGAATCGATCACGGTTTCTGACGTTTCGCTGCCTACGTCAGAGTGCAGTGATACGAAACTGCGCGGCGCCAAGGACGTGACGTCAAGCGACGAGACGGACCAAGGCGTAAATGCGAACGACCATCTGGATTCACCCCCCGACGTCGCACGTCATCAGGATGACGTCGTCAGCAATTGCAGTGATGAGATCAGGAAGCTGCTCGCCTGCGACGAGGCAGCCGGAAATGACGTCGTTGAGAAGAAACGAGTCAATCGTTGTTCGAGGGAGTTGCAAGCGAAGACGAGTGTCGCGACTATGTCCACTGCACTAGGCGCCGACGACGATGATGATGATGATGATGATGATGATGTCGATGACGAT
>JGI24021J15306_10008831_pt1 | contig 12420 bp, 7 predicted proteins | sample Ectturendosymbi1_FD_15306 | JGI IMG/M metagenome (IMG submission 15306)
TCGTCGGGAGCCGCGCGAACCCGCGTGCTCGGCGGCCTTCGTTCCCCCCCGCTCGCCCCGTCCGCCTCTGCGCTCGTCGGCGAAGCGCTGTTCCGAGTAACGATCGCGACCGTCGCGATGCTCGTTTCTTCCGCGACGCTCGTCATCATAGCGACGAGGCCAACGCGGCGAACGCTTCGCGCGATCGTCACGGCGAACGCGCGTAGGGTCGGGGCCCCGATAAGGGGCGTCAGAATACGGCACTGCAGCGTTGCCCGCAAAATTTCCAGCAATGGCCCTGAGTCGCTCCTGCACTGGGTCGTAATGCTGTTCTTTAAGCATTCGGCTCTGTAGCTGGTAAAGCTCGGCTGCTGACGGTGGGCCCGGAGGCACAGGGGGTCTCTGCTGCTCCCAAGGCACAGAAACCAGAGCGGAGGGATGTTGGACTGAGTAAGCAGGGACCTCGACAGGGGGTGGCAAGACCGTTGATCCAGTTCCTGGCGGCGAAGGAGACCTTGAAAATCGTGGCTGGATGAAGCGATCGTATGGCGGGGGAGGCATTATACCCCTCTCGTACCAGTCGCGTTCGTACGCTTGCCTGTAATGAGCGTAAAGCGCTTGGTCCCTTTCGTAATCAGCCTGTTCTTTGGACGGCAAGCCAGGTATAACTGGCACGGAGCTTATGACTGGTATTGACGGGAACGACGACTGGTCTTCACGACGGTTGGAGCGCAAGTGAGGATCTGCTGGTCGCGGCTCGTGTCTGTCTTTCCGCGCGGGAGACCTTTTCCTTCTGGGCGACGGTGTGCGACTGCGATTTCTACGCCTGAAAATGCACAAATATTACCTTGAACAAACAATAGCAAAGACATTGTTCAAATAATTGCGATGAATACTGATGTGATGATAGCCAATCAGGGATTAAAGAGTAAAGGAAGTTTTTACAATGTCGAAAATTGTGTGTCTGATGTTCGTATTGCTAAGGCCACACACGATGGAAGTCAATCATATTTTTACACTGTTTTTTCAAGGAGCGACAAGAGTTTCTAAAAGCGCTCGGAATTTTAAGACTATAAAAAAATCAATGCCATGAAAAATTTGAAAGGCGGCTTTGAATGAAGACACGCATTCCCATAAAATATGCTTTTTATAGTACGCGGAGCGCAAAGATCCAATTATTTTGAAACTTAGTTGAGTGATGTTCAGACGTGTCAACAGCGAGGGCACGAAGGAAGTTCATGAATGTCAAAAACGTTTGGTTGCCAGGCAACACACGATATATTATTTTTTTTAATTTCACGAACGAGCGGTGTATAACTTCCAATTTCGAGATGGTGAGTGCAAAATGTAATGCAAAGTAATGGGTTTAAGTTTTTAAATCGCAACACGATAAACTTACTATATGAAGGGAAACAAAAGCATGACAGACAACAGCAATGAGGTTGAAATACAAACGGAATAAAAAATGCATCTAAAAAGGCAAAACAAGGCCGACCAAAAAACAAAAAAACTGCAATTACAACAGACATCACATTTCAAGGACTTTAACTTCAAGGAAAACCGGCAATGATTGTTTTAATAGCAACTGAAGTAACTGCGTCAAGAAGCCTCGTTGCTTGCGCTGATCCCATATGAAACGGAACGACTACATTGTGCCCAAGGACTCAACATTTCCCAGCACACAAATGGACAGCCTCAAGGACCCAGCCAAGTAATTGAACAACATGCCAAGCAGCCTGTAACAGAGGCTAAAGTGAAGCATTACCTATGCCACTCTTTCAGGAGTTGGACCATTGTAAGGGATGTTGCGACTGCATTCGAAAGTCCTGGGATATTTCGTGGGTCGAGCTGGTTTTAGCTGCTTGCACTAGACCTGTGCTCTGTGTGTGAGTGAGGCTTAAGTGGGCCATGTGCGAGTAATCGTATTTGGGTCAAACCCTGCTCAGGAAACCTTAACACGCTATGTGAGTCGGGAAATCATGGGTGTAATGCAGGTCTTTTTAAGGAAAATGTTAGGTACCTGGTATGGACCTGTAGGGACCCGATGGTAATTTTCGCTGATTCTAGGGACCCGATGTTCAATTCTACGGACCCGAATCGGGTCTCTAAAACACCTTAAAAAACCCTGGTGTAATGCAACCCTACATTTGATTACGTTTTCCAGGGAAATGTGACATCCGTTATTTCCGGACCAAACTATTTTTTACTTCCCGAAGACCATTTTAATCACTTTCACAATAAAATCGTATCTGTGCAGCGAAACGTACATAGCATACAAATTTTATACACTGTACCCCCCGAAAGGGGATTTTCTGTTTGTGCGTAGAAAACGTCATGCGCGTTTTAGACTCGTTTTTTCTTCATATCAAGTCATGGTGTAGAAAGACTCTTCACATATAAGGTTTCGGTGGTCATATTTGTCCAAGCACGTGTTGCACTTAAAATCACATTGAAATGTTAAGGTATTAAGGTGCACAAAATTTATTACACAACCCTGGGTAGTATAGTACCCCAATTTTCTATATATAGGCTTTCAGGGACACTTTTGTAAAATAACTCTGGCACCATTCTACTTGCCTCTGAAAATCAGGAAAAGTCATGGAAACACAGGTTTCTAATATTTTTATAAGTGTATAAAAACAACAAAAAAAGAAGCCTCAGGGTGGTAGACCACCCAGGTTTCCAGAGCAGGTTGTAAATTTGCTGAAAATGCTTCGCAGCCAGCCAGTGCAGCTTAAAAAAAACAATATTATTTGCCCTTGGTGAGGCTGCAGCCACAGGAAAATTTGACGATTTTATGTGACGCATCGCAAAACACATGCTAACTTTGTCTAGAATTGCAGCTATAGCAGAACCCCAATTTTAATGGGACGGGGCTAAGTCCTTAAATGACCGCGCCGGCCTATATATAGGCCGGTATTCTTGGCCATAACTCGCCAGCTGCTGCAGCTAGAGAAGTGTTCAAACCCCCTACAGATTCAGCAAGTCTTCCAGTTCCGAGTCAAAAAAATTTTCAGTTTTGGGTTTAGGGTTATCTTGGGGGGAGGTCAAAAGTGGGGGTGTTTTAGCGTTTTTATGGCCTACTTTACCCGGCCCTGGACGCCTTAGAAACTAGGCTATCCTACGAGTCTTTAGAGTCCTTGATTAGTTTTCTAGCATATCTGGATCCAAAATTATGCCACAAAAAACAAAAAGTGATTAAAATTTCTTCTACCCCTACAAACACTAACCTGGGGTGTAACACACCCCGTTTGTATGTGGCCATAACTCGCCGTTCGAAAAGGCTCCTAAAGACTAGTAGTTTAGACTGGAAAAAATTTTTTTCAGCTTGAGATCTCGTTTTTTTGTTGATATTTACATATTGAGAGGATGTTTATGCGTTTTTGTTTACAATTGGATAATGATGTCATATCCTGGGAGTCGAACAATCCATCAGATTTTGTGACTTAAAGTTTTTATGGATTCTAGGCTGCAATACGGGTCTTTCGAGGGTTTGATGGACTTTCTTGCATTTCTGGTTCAAACGTTATGGCCAAACTTCCGGAAATGAATTAGAGAAATCCCCTGAAATTACTCAGCCATGTCCCTCAATGATTTGGGGTCTTATGGCCCTAACCTGGGCACCAGGAACGCTAGGAAGTCGATCTAGGCCTCTACAGCTTCATATTCCAGCCTAGAATACAACCAAACTTTGAGCCACTATTTCGGCTCATTGTCCGGGTGATGACGTCATAATACATAACCAAAAGATATCAAAACCTACCCTTTTTGTGACGACATCCACCGAAAACCCCGATCCAAATCTCAAAAGTTGTTGTTTCAGTGCAAACTACAAGACTTCACGAGTCTTTCGAGGGTTCCAATAGCTCGCTATCATGTTCCAGCGGCAAGTTGTCGCTAGCTGAAATGGCGCCAGTGGGAGACTCAATGCATTTTCAGCAATTTTCTGATTTTGGGGTAAAGTGGGGTTTTTGGGCCATAACTTTAGTTCCAGACATGTTAGAAGGTTAATTACGGGCTCTATAGACGCGGCTGATCGTCTAGTTTCCAAAAAAATTTGAGCCATAAAAATGGCTATTTGGACTGGCGCCCAGGGCTTGTCAAAGTGGTTCAAAAATTCGAAATCATGTCCTCTTTGTGACGTCACCAAGAGAAAACCCCACACTGAAATCAAATATTTTTTTAAAATCGAAACTAGAAGACTTGCCGAATCTGTAGAGGGTTTGAGCAGCTTTCTAGCTATAGAGGTTGGCGAGTTACTAACAAAAATGTGCCGGCGCAGTCGTTAAAGGTTTGTGCCATTGTTTGGACTGAGTTGCCTGTTATTGACATTACCACAACGTCAGATTGAACTGTCCGTAACACTAACACTGTTTGCTGCCAAAGCTAGGCTAGATCAGAGATGATCGCGGAGCTGGACCGGAATGTGCATTTTACGCTTGCGTCTGAGCTAACTCTGAGTTTTGTCCAGGAGCCAAACACAATTTTAAAGGGAATTTTCATGTAAAATTTCCGTAACAGAAATGAACGAAATTGAAGCGAATTTTCTTAAAAAACATCAGCGTACACTTATGTTTCCGTACTGTGACACTAGGGGGGAACAACGAGCATAGTCGCGCTACTGATGGTATTCCTTCAGATATCACACTGCACTGTTCCGTCAAGTTAGCTGTGGCAATAGGCTTTAATAGATTTGCTTGTGTGTACACACTGTACAGCTGACCCTTCTACGGTTACGTCATCTTTGTGGATTAGGTTGCATATTATATTGTGCTTGTAAATCAGGAAAAGCTTGGCAGAAGTGATATGGTGCAACAGTTCTTAGTTTCATAGCGACATGCAGGAACAGATTATCAATAAACTATAGTAAAACAGTTTGCTTGGTATTAACCCCAACCCGTTCTTTGAAATTTGTATAGTGTCCAACTACAACAAACTGACAGTATCTTGGTGTTATAATTGATAATAATGAACTTTCATGGAAACCACAAATCCTCTGTGGGAAAACTTTCAAGCTTGTGGCGTTGTGTGTAAACTTAGACATTTTGCTAACATGAACATATTGCGTTTAATCAACTTTATTCACATTTACAATACTGTATAATTGATTGGGGATGAGCCTATATAATTGCTGTCCAACCAGTATAAGTGCTACGAAACCGATTTTTGAAATACCTGACTTTTACTAACAGAAGATCAAGTGCAAACAATGCTTTTAAATTACTTAAAATCCTCAGTTTCTGATTTGTACCAATTTAACTTGGCAAGGTGATGTACAAATATAATGCCAATATCCTGCCCTCTTCTTTTGATATTTTTTTTTCAAAACTGCGCAGCATACATGATCATGGCACAAGGCAACAACGTGCAGAAAATTTTCATCATAAGCGTGTTGGAACTGTTTGTGTCAAAAACTGTTGCAGTATGTTGGACCCGTTGAGTTTATTGGCGCAAACATTAGAGAATTGCATGAAAATTAAAGTTGAAGCGCTGGGGCAAAGAAAACAAAACTGTTCAACAGTTTGTCTCGTCGGTCACCCCGGTGGCAGTTTCACAATTTTCTGTCATGGTTTAAAGTTGATTTAGCCGAATTATTGGGAATTTAATAGGGTAACATTTTTGAAAGGGTCTGCTGGATGATCAACACCGTTGTTGCGTGGGCTTGTCTTTATATTAAGATGAAAACTTCACCATTGAATTTGTTTCCTTATCAAGTGAAAACGCAACGGCTTGCTAGGTATGGGCTCTTACGTGAGATATAAATGATTTGTAAGATGTTTGTGAATCGTTTTACTTAAACTGGCTGTTTTTGTTTTGAACTCATATTATGTGCCTCACCTGTACTATTGCACATTTGGCAGTCATTGAATATAGGCTGGGCTTGATTAAGTGACTGCTTTGACCGTCTTTCGTCCACCTGTGCTGTTCCTTTAAGCGTTGTTATTCGACATCAATTATTTGTTGTCTACTTGCAGCGCAAACATGACTTTACTTCTAATGTCAGGTGTTTGCGACATGCAGAAAAGAACAAATAGATGTTATGAGCTTTTTCAGACATATATGATGTAAAATGTTATTAGCGAAGAGTTGATCAGCAACTTAAGGGTGTCTTGCAGAAAATGCTAAAATTTGTCAGGCTGTTCTTGCAGAACACATGATACCTAAGAATGGAGTTTTGTTGAGGGTTGCTTGGAATATTTCGGGGCGGAAATACGCGTCGGAGTTGAAGGTTTCAAACTTTTCGGAGTCGGAGGCTTAAGACTGAAGCAGGTGCGGGGTCTAAAAAATTTAACTCCGCTAATCTCTGCTAGCTTCACAAAACAACACCGGTGCGGATACGCTGATCCAGCTCACTTGTCAAGCTGGAGCAAGTGCTGGATTTCCCAAGCTCGCTCGATCGCTCACCAAGCAACGAATAAAAATTCGTGTTAATTGCACTGGAAAGCGTGCTTGCGAACTCAGTTAATCGCCGCGTAAAAAAATGCCGGTAAAAAAGTCAACAACAAAAGTTATCTTTAAAAGACAGGAGCGTGATGTTGAGAAACGCAATCGCTTGAATACAATCAGTACAAACGTCGATCAAAACGCTGTCTAACCGCATCTTGCTGGGCGGCCGGTCGCTCTTCCGTCGTTCTCCGCCGCGCCGCTTGGAGGCGCTCGCGCTACGACGTCTGCGCGCGCGAGACCGCGACCTGCTTCGGTCTGACCAGGACTGCGACCTGCGGCGGCGATGATGGCGACCTTTGACCTTTGTTTTGTGCTTGTGACGAGGAGATGGCGAACGCGAGCGACTCTGGGTTGCCTGGCTGCTCGACCTGCAAGATCGAGGGGAAAAATAAGGGTTGTATAGTAAATGCCTTAAGGCTGCTTGACACCGTTTTATCAAGTCCCGATCCACTGAGGGTTTTATAAAATGCTTTGAAAGGTTTTAAGTTGCAAAATGCTTATCTAACAAATTCACACGTAGGTCACTTGTTATTGTCATAAAAGGCTTAAAAATATACTAGATATTAAGTAGAAGGAGACCGTTGATGAGCCGCATGTTTTTGCACATGTTTAATTGGGATACTGCAGTTCGGAAATGGCTTTGTGGGTTACAAATGGTTGTTAAGATAAACCTTGGAACAAGACAATCGCAGTGCAGTGCATGTTTCAGCGACGAAGACCAGAAGGCAAACGGTCCGGTTGTTTGACGATCGAAACTTTATACTGCACACCCGTCGGTATCAATAGAATATGACCGAAATAATACGAAAAGATACGAAAGATGCGTTTTCGTATCATTTCGCTAAAGGTACGAAAGATGCACTTTTACACAGATGAGGACTGGATTCATCACATATACTAACCACGATGATCCGGAAAAAGACGAGTAGGAACTGGAAGAGCGGGAAGAATAATAACTGGCAGATGACCTCGAATCGGAGAACGACGAGTCGGTGGAGTAGCTCTCAGAGCGCGATCTGAAAGAGGCAACTCGGTCATGAAAGAAACACCCGGGGCTGCGAAAAGCAGAAAAAAGCTTTGATCAGGAATCGGTGTCGAACCTGCGTCGGGTACGCCGCGAACTGTCGCGGTTCTTCGACAGTTTCTCTGCGAACTCGGCCGACATGATGTCCAACTTGGACTTCTTCGACCTGTGACTGTGTTCTGTGCGTCGCTTCGGCGAACGAGTGGACGATCGTTTGTTGCGTGACGCGCGCAAGCGCTTGACGTCACCACGCTCCGACGCAGAGTTGCTGCTGTGAGACAGAAGAAAGTTGTGGCATATTACATTTAAAAGTGAGCAAAAATACTCTTGCAGGTGAAAAAGTAACCGGGTAGAAGTGTAGGAATGAAGTTGATGAAATGGAAAATAAGACCGATACGCCAGACTTTAAAAACATTTTCTGCAACAATGTATTACAGCTTACTTCACAAAAGACACTACCTGCTTCCGGGAAGAGGTTGAGAGCTCGCGGGGATGCTGCTTTCGGTTCCGGGGGGCAAAGGGAGATCTGCAGAAGACGTTGGATCGTGAGAACAGAGGTTACGCAGGTGTTGGTGGTAGATCCACACACACTCACGCAATTCCGTGTTGTAAGTCAAGAGGATGAAATGCGGAATGCCAAACGCCAATGCGCGATTCTAAACGGCCAGTCAACGCAGAAGATATGTTACTTACAATGCGGAGCTTAAGCCTGAAGCATCTGGACGTCTAGTGCGTTTCTCAGTGGTCTACGTCTAATTCCATAACGCCACATCCGCTAGTTAAGCGAGGTGTGGACTCGCCAATAGAATGCTTTAACTTTTACAAAGGCGCGCAGCTACAGGTTCATTTTATCCTTCGCCAAGGTCAAAAAAAGGATTCCGACAGGGAGCGAAGTCTTTCCTTTTTTTTTCAGTGTTTGTTTTTGAAATCGAAACGAGAAGGCTACTTCAATACTTCAATGTGCCTTTTTGGAGAAGACTTGGCCTGAGCTACAGGTATGAACTCATTCTTGGAATGAAGAATTTTCGAATATAAAGACAAAACCTAATGAACCAACTTGACTGTGAAGCCAATCTGAGATGAGCATTATCTGCTAAAAAAACTCGAATTAAACTTTTGGGTTTCCAAAAAACGGCTACACCCTTCCCATTGATGAAAGTCTATTGCATATAATTTTTTAATGTTTTTGATTTTACAATACGGTGGGGCGCGTGTTTTGCTAGCATCAGTGGGACGTATCAAAAACTTTGTCTAAGAACCTCACACGCTGTTTGTGTGCATCAGGCTTGCTCTCGCGAAATTGGATGGAACTTACTTTCTAGCTTGAAACACTATAAGAATCGTTTTATGTACCAAAAACACAAGTCTCAAATCTTACTTGGAGGGGGTAATGCCGCTAGGTGGGGCGGGACACTCAGACTTTTGGGAGGAGGTCCAACCGGTGGGAAACCAGGTGGCGGGTGCGTTGTTCCAGGGGGAGGGACAAACGGATTGAATGGCAAAGGGGGAGGTGGTCTTTGGAATAATCCTGCAGCTGACACCTGCCACAGAAAAGTTCGAATTGCTAACCTGGACGATACACAGGTTGAGAAACAATACTCAAAATCTGCATAGTTACAAAAGGCTCGTCATTACTTTTATATATTGCATAAAACAGCTGCATTCGGCAGCAAGTTAACGTCTTGTCCAATGCGAAACTGCAGCATAGCAAAAACATCGATACGTTATGTTGACGTTACAGAGGAAACTGCACGCTGTACCTTGCTTCTGTTACTGTCCTGATAACGCAGCGGCAGCAGCAATATATAAAAAATTTCAATTCGCGATACAAAACATGCCAAACGACCACCTGAAACTTACATTAGGTGGTGGCAATTTCGGGAAACCGGGAGGCAACCCAGGAGGCAAAGAAGTTGCAGTTGGTAGCGCCAAAGACGGAGGCGGAATCGTTATCGGGGGCAGGGAGACAGGCAGCGTGGGTAAGGTTGGGGGCGGGACTGTTATCGCATTCGGGATCGCGTGGCTAGAAGCCGGAGGAATGTGGGGAGTGGTTTCAACTGGAACAGGCAGTCGCTCCTCATCGGGCGGGGTCGGGAAAAGTGCACTGGGTCTCGACGTCGTCATCACGGGAGCGTATTCCGCAGGTGGAGGCTGGGGGTTGGAGTGGTACGACGGCGAATCGTACGACTGCTTGGCAGAGGTCTCCGGTGTCTGATTGGCGTGTGTCGGCAACGGGTGAGTTTGAACAACAGGCTCGACTTGTACAGGTTCACTGCTGGGTTCTTCCACTGGTACTGGTTGGAGAGGTGATGCGGATGGCTGGGGTTCAGTCACGATGGAAGGAGGGTCTTCGGTCACAAGCGGCTGACTGGAGTCGGTAGTTACCGGGTCCTCGGTAGCAGGTGGTGGGGCGAGTGCGTCAGAGGGGGGTGTCGTGGACAAGGGGTGAATGCCCGAAAGAGAAGTGGCGGGGTTTGCTTCGCTTTTCCTGGATAATAAAAGTAAATTGAAACAAAATATTGACCAGTCCACGTTGTAAGCCTGCCAACAGTTGAAATCCGATCCGACCGCTCGCAGGGTTTGAGGGTAGAAGCACACTGGCAGAACAGAGTTTAAGATATATTTGAAAATAAGGCTGAACCAAATTTTGTGAAACAAGTTCGGTGACATGTTAAGCAAGAACGCAGCAACAACCAATGGTTTCGCACGCAAAGACTACACTCTTCAAAATTTTTAACAACATGTTACTCGCCACTGTGGCATGCCTAAGGCTAATTCAATAGTTCACTTTTTCAGATATTGATGTTGCTATTTCGATATCCAAATGGGCGATTTAACGATCCGAATGTTACTCCCTTGTACAGAGAGTCTGGCGGCGAATAGTATCAGCCCAGCATACGCCTAGGGCATGAACTTCACCAATGACCCCAACTGGGTCTTCTTTTTTGCTGAGACATTTCGGTCATTTGTCTCACAGTTGTATCAAAACTCGCCGAACAGTGTTCATTAGCTTATATTTTCACGCATTCTCACCAAAATAACTTAATTTTTTTCGGTCATTTCAAAAACATATCGGTCTAAGACCGAAAGAAACCCAGGACCCCAAGATGACAGTTTAGTTACACTCAAACAATGCTCCTGAAAAGAATATCAACCCACATATTGGTCAATATACTGTTACTTACACTGCGCCATCAATGAGAGGACGAACGACTTTGGCCATCGGTGGCGATATTCCAGGCGGCAAGGGCTCGGTTGCTGCAGGTTTAGGTCTAAGACAAAGAAATAATAAATAAACACTTGTGGAGCGAAGTACCATTGTAGTCAGTTTGGACAGCAAGCAGCAACTTTCGACAAGAAGCACAACAAAAACTGTCCAGTACACTGACACAACAGATCTGGCACACAAACCGAACGTCGGCTTCAAACCACTTATAGCTATGGATTCTACTGTTCCTAGTGCTGCAGAAATAAAAGGTAATTAGAAGAAACACAGATTAAAGAATCGTTCACACCATTCATCCACAACTTGGCAAAGCGTCATTGTATTGGCGTCTTGACTCAAAACTCACTTTTCCTCAGCAGTGTCCGGTGTGGAGTTGAAAGTGTAACCGTCACTTTGTGGGGTCGTGCTTGGGACAGAGAGGGTGTCCACAGGGGTAGATTCGGCTTGAGGCTGGACTGGCGCTGGAGTCGGTTCCGCTTTGGCAGATGGACTACTGCTGCCCATAGGAGACTCAACTCGGTTGAGCTTGATTCTGATTGGTTGCGAAGGGTCACGTGGCGAAGAACTTCCGCTCTCTTGCGATGTTTTATTCACGGAATAACCCGAGGCTACGATTTGGTCTGATCTTGCTTTTACCACATATGCACCGCCAGAACTTGCGACCTTTTCGGTTATCTTCGCATGTGGAGGACCGTAGACGATTTTTGATGGCTGTGGCACTGGTTTCGGTCGTTCAGATGGGGCAGGTCTCGGCCACATGGGCGCATTTGACCTTTTCTTGGCAATTCCAGTATCGTTTTTAAATTTGTTGACGGCCTATAAAAATTAAGATGTGCTAAACAAAATCGTCAGTTCCCAACATGCACGTCACAAAAGATTATACCACGCATGACGTCCTTTCAACGTTTAATATAGCAGTGCATGGTCTCAACAGCATAACACCTTTAAAAGTTTAAACTGAGGCAAGCGTGATAACAGCTACAGATCATATGCAATTTCGCAGGAATGCAAACAGCAAATACCTGATTTTATCGAGCAAACAATCTTGCGTGCTTATATTATGTTTTATGTGCTCTGTGAAGTAGCTGTGGGGAGTTTAGCGCACCACATAAGGTCTTCATACCTGACGAAGAAATTTATTCGCAATTAGAGAGTCGGGTGAGATGTTATCTTTGTGGCATGTGGGGCACTGGTGGGTGTCCGAATCTAGCAATGCATTTCTGATGCCTGCAAAATACAAAACCGTGCAAAGGTTGACACGAACAGACAGGTCGAAGGTTCGACGAGACAACATCGCGCAATGAGAATCTTGACTTTAACGAGCAGCGACTCGGAGGACTTTTCCATGCGACTTTAAAAGTTCAATTAACACTGTGATGTTCATGTAAAACAAAGCTTAAGCAGCAGGAAACCAGTTACATTATTCGAAGATTGATACAAGTTCCAGTGGAAAACTTTTAGAAATCAACTCACTGTCAAGGTCACCAGGTGGAGACCAACAAGCATGGCCCGTTACTCCCGCATCGCGAAAACAACTGCGTCGCAAGGTCACATGTGCTTGAGCGAAAGCGAGTCACATTGGCGCATCAAAGCACTTACACTCGTCACAATAGCTGTTTCCGCAGCAGGGTATGACGACAGCGTCCACCAGCAGGTCCTTGCACAAGAGACAGATCAACTCGTCCGGTATCGGTTCCTCCTCTTCTTCCTCCTCGGCGGGTTTCTCCACGCTGGGGAGAAACGG
>JGI24021J15306_10008834_pt1 | contig 12419 bp, 13 predicted proteins | sample Ectturendosymbi1_FD_15306 | JGI IMG/M metagenome (IMG submission 15306)
GTATATCGCACAGACCTTTTACCGCTTGAAACGCTTCAGTGGTTGTGTGTCTTAATGGTTGCGCAATCGCATGCTCACTAAAATATACTTTTGCTCAGTGTAAATTTTCTTAAAGGGAACACCGGACACGACAAAAAAATTTCATGAAGAAGCGAAATCGCAACAGCTTCAACGTCAGCATGCAACGGTCCTGCGCAGGATTCAAATCACATCGGTCTCGTAAACAGCGGTGTCGTCCGAGTAATGCGCCATGATTCGGAGAAGAGGTCGCAACTGCAGCCACCATTGCTGCTGAGGAATCCGGTGCCTGAGCAAAGAGAGCAAGGTAGGAATTTTGACAGCGTGGCTTGCACGACAGACAGATGGGTTTCCTCCGCAGATCAACAATAAGACAGAACTGGCTGCTACATGTCCGCACGCTATCACTTACTTGAAGTCAGTTTCTTCTTTCAGGCTATTGACTGGCTGGAACAGCATCTGTCTTCGCCTCATGCCGAGCAAAACAACGGAATCGGGTTCGATGCAGTTCACAGTTCCTGCGCAATTAAAACAAACCGATTCAAGTTAAACGGACGCGAAAAAGTAACTGAAGGAGAAATAACGTGCACTTTATGAAGTGACGTAACACTAAAGAAGTTCAAGTTTAGTTTTATCCCGAAGTTTTCTTCAAATTTCTTCAAATTTTGTTAAATTTGCCCAAGTTTATTTCTTGATGTCGCTCCTATTCAGTCAGTCCGCATCTTCTCTAAACCTGGTGAAAATCATAACAAAAAAAGCACTCGAGCCGATTAAATACAGAACTGCGATTTTAAAACAGCGGGGTTTTCAATTAAATAGGCACTGAAAACAAGTAACTTGACAAGCACATACAAAAGCAACTTGCTCGCCTACTGCAAGTTAATTTAAACCAGCACCAGCGTGAATCACGCGTTAATACAAATTTAACTAATTGAACTTCTTTACAAAAACTGTTAGCTCACCGTCAGTTGCATTTTTATCAATCTGTTCCATGATCCAAAACGCGGCTTTTGCCGCGCATTTCGTCGCATAGTTTCGGTCAAACGGCGAAGGCACTCCCCCCTTCAAACCGCACCGCGTTAGGTTTATGCGAGGAAAAGCACAGCAGGTGTCGTCAGTCAAGCAATCAAATGCAATTGAACAGTAAACGAGTTTTGCCACTTACGCCACACACATGCTCACGAGAGCGCCACCAAGCCAAACAGTCTGCGCCCGAGTTTGCGCCCATGCATCACCACTGCACATAGTTCGAGACTAACCACGCAAAAACATAACACTAATGCGATTTTCAAGCGTAAAAGTGTCCCCCTCACCTGTTGCATGTGACCGAGCACGTTCACGCGACAGTCAAACACGTTCTTCCCTTCTTCAGAGTAAAGTCGATGAATGAAGTCGGTGTTGTAGTTGCCGTTCGCTTTCTCGTTTCGCAAGACCAGACCACGCTGAATGCGGCCTTTCATTTTGTTCCTCAAGTGAGATATGTTCCTCTATGCAATAAAATTCACGGTATCGTCGTCAAGTTGACGTAAAAGTGTCGGCTATGATACACATATGGTGTAAGAAACAACACGAGGAGCCAAGATAACAAAAAATTACTTGTTAGAGTTATCGAAAGCAGTATTAGACTCATTTAAAACGCAAAAATTGTTCGAAACGATGCTCGGGCGTTGATCCTTACCTATCAAGGTCTTGTGGCGGCCTGGAGGTGGCGCCACATGAAAATAAATGGTCACCGCTAGACGGTGCCCATGAGTAACAAGTCACTGTGATAGTCACCACAAGCGAATTATCGTAGTTCACTTGTCCCTATATAATGATAGTGCAACCCAGTAGTAGTAGAGTGAAGTCATTGACGGAGCTCTATTGCTGCTGGTTGCTTTCCTGTTAGTTAATGCCCTGAATTGCCATCTTTCTCTTGTGCTTGTCTCAGTAGTTCAACGCGATGCAGTCAACTGCAATCGAAAAGCTTCGCCTGAGGAAGAGTTTTCGATACAGCGCCTTAGCTTCAACGCTACGTGCGAAATGTTTTCTTAAAAGTATTGCTTTGCTCGTGCCTTAAGCAAATTTAAAGTAAAACACTTGCAACATGTTGGACCTCAATGTACAAGACCAAGGCAATCAATTCGTGGTGTGGATGTTGGAGACCCCTGCAGCTGGGGCCTGAACATTTAAATCAAAACAAAAACCGTTATTTTGAAAGTTCGATTATTTTCCTGTTTTATAGTCAACTTCATCCTAAAGAGCTTTAGTATTTACACACATTGATATTGCCATCTTGACGACTTAGAAAAATTTCTTTGTTTATGATTCATAGAGCTGTACTTTTGCTGCAACAAATGAGCCAATGAGCTTCATAACACAAATAGCGCAAAACCACGTGTCCTCGCGATATGTTACCACAGGTCAAACTTCCTGTTTTGATCACTTCACCGTTCAAAACCAAAATGATGCCAGTTAAAAAGTACGACGATTTGAAGACAGACTAACTGCAGACCGTTATTTATTCGATGCAAACGTTATTAGAAACGAGGATAATTTACATAGCAAGTGTTTTTCAGGTTCTGCAAACCTGCTACGCACGCAGGCTCGCCGGAAAGTTTTACGTCACGGATCATTCGTCAAGGGCTGTTTCCTCACGTCACAAAAGCTTTTGTTGTGGCTTGCACAAGTTCATAGCGTTCAAAACAACATTCTGAAGCCCTCCCTGCACAGATTAGTTTGCACAATTGCATTAATTTTAGGAATGACGGATTAACAGAGTCCAGTAAATTATCACGCATTGTGATCGTGTGCCACAATATTGCCAAGAGAGCTCAGTTTCTGAAAGAGCTACGAAGTTCACCACCAACAGCCATCATCGATTAACACGACGCACGTCCCGGGGAAGGAAAATATTATTTTAACAATAACAAAACCTGAAAAGTAGGCTCAGGCTGACGAAATGGTTTTGCAATTTGCTGCATGTTTTCAAAAATGTCTAAGAGATTGAACTGGACTGCGCTTTTCAACAGCGTTTCAAAGCATACAAAATGCACCATTGCTTTCCGTTGCAACCCCTTCGACAATTTGAAAAAAGAATTATACGTTACCAATATTACTGTCAGTGCTTCGCAACCATCTTAGTCCCGTACACCACTTTTATTTTCAAAAAAGTCGTACTACGCGTCACAAGTAACTTCAAAGAAGGGGCCCACTTCAAAAATGTCTCGGCTAAATATCCTGCAAAAATATTCCCGTGCATCTCACGTTGAGAGAAAGATGATCTATATACAGTTACGTACAAAAAAATCAGAAATCGCACTAATTTCATTTACAATCTTGGTATACCATTTCGCAGCGGCATACCCTGGTGAATGATACGGTNCACACGTTGGTGCACCGTGTACCCGGTTGAATATCACTGCGTGTACGCAACCGCTCTCACGTGCCTGGGCTAAACCGCAAAACAGCGGGATTGCAATCTATACAAAAAAGCGATAACAACCTTATTTTCAAGCTATAACGCTGTGAACAGAGCTTTCTATTCAGCCGCAGTCTGGATAAGAGCAACGGGAGTTGGCAACACAACACTAAAGACAAAGCAGAGCACTTATGCGAGCGTAAATAAGNNTATGTTGCCAAGCATGACTCTTTCAAAAACTACAGCGCTCAAGATTGTATGACTGAAAACTAACGCTTTTTTAGAATGAAAATTGTCAAAAAAGCGTATATCCAAGAACCCTAGCTTGTTTCATCAGTCGTGCGAAAGCAATGTCGTGCACCAACCAAACCACTGTCTTTATGAAGGTGATAATCGTGAGGGTATTGATTAAACACAGGAAAGCATGGAAAAGTAGAGGGAAATAGTTGGTCTCGCAAGACAAATTTTTAAACAAATTGTATCGCCACTTCAGGTGCACTTTTAAGGCCGGTTTACACGAGGCATAGTGAAGCAAAGTCAGGCGAAAATCCTTGTTACTTTTTGAAAACGAGGCCTGACTAAGCTCAAGCCGCANATTTNCAGCGCNCCCGCAACGGCAATTTGCAGCGCTCCCGCAACAAGACAAGCGTACGTCTACAGTTAACCGAGTGGAAACGCGCGGTGCTTTACGCTTGAATAACGCAGTCACTTCAGGACTTTCACTGTCTTTTTCAAAGGCTGCATGAGCTTCACCTGCAAATCCCTGATGGTAAACGGCTCTTCGAAAATGTAAGCCGCATCTGCTCCGCCAGCCAACCCAGACATGGTTGCCAAGTAACCGCAATAGCCGCCCATTGTCTCGAGAACAAAGGTGCGACGTTTCGTACCGCTGGCTGACATCTTGATGCGGTCGCATGTCTGCAAGCACAAATAATGTTAAGCAATGAATGAAACTAAGAAGGTCTTCGACATGTGGAAAGGAATCATCAAAAGATACACAGCAAGTTACACCACCACTGGTCAAATCTTCAAGGAATTCAGAACACTTTTTTAAAGAACGCATCAAGGCTCTCACAAATGCAATTCCAAAAATCCATAAATCTGTGGTGGTGCAGCATAAAATCGCAGCGCCCTGACAAATGTTGAAAATAGAACCAAACATTATTAGCAAAATAAACCGAAATGATTCATTTTACACATTTTCAAACTTTTCCGAAAATCCCTAAAAAGGGTCAAAAGTTCTAATCTAGGGACAAAATCCCTGAAAGTGAGAGCATTGAAGCGCATATACACATAATGGCACACCCGAATGAAGCCTTGGCGGACGCATGCAACCCAGTTTCCCACGGGGTGAAGATGGCCATGAAGATGACAGATGCATGAAAGCATGCAAGTTTAGGATATGGGTCCAACAACAACGCCAAAAATAGTCCGCATTGGCATCTGCGACTGAACCATTCGGAGACAAGGCTGGAATCAGAAAGACACCAGCACTGACAAGCTTTAGGTGTTAGGGAGACTTTAAGTGAAATCCCTTGCTTGGCATAAACTTTCGTTCTTCTTTATTTTATTTATCTTTGCCTGGATTTCATTCGCTCGAAATCACCGACAGCGCGATTTACGAGGCCTGATCCGTACGTACAAGAAGGCAACTAGCCTCATGACAATGCCTTGCTACACAACGGAACAGCATGGACCGTTGTTTTGGAGTATTAGGACGAAGAGCGAGATACCCGACTTTCAAACTGGATATAGGGCACGAATTTAGGTGTTCGTGCGGAAGTGTATTTTCGTTTATTGGCGCTTCACGAGGAGGATCTGTTATCCCCACCCCCCTAAAATCAGACAACTAGAAAGACTTGTGCCCGAAATGAAGGTGCAGAGACAGCTTAAATATCTGTGCACTCATCAATGCTGCACGGTCGTTTTCAGGTAATACCTAAAATCCATCTCAAACCGACCGTGTTTGCAAAGGCATCATTTACCTGAGCAATGCCAGATGGAACTACTACGCGCACAACACGTTACGATGACTCATCCGCTGACAACTAAACACACAACGCTGCCATGCACCTCGCAAACAGCGTTCAGGGCAGTGTCGCATCCGATCGACATGTCGGTTCCTGGCACGTTGTTAGAAATCGTTGCTGCGAGTAACACTACCGGAATACACAGTTCCTTGTAGTCTTTCCGCGACTCTTGCAGTTCAATAGCGCCCTCGTATGCCTGCGAAGTTAAGACTGACAGGAAGCCAGGTATTTGCAAAGTCACTGGGGAGGCACAAAATCGAAAAGCATCCTTGCAAAACACAAGGGTGAAAAAACATCGATATTGAAGCAAGCAGTGCTTGCAGGACGAGATATGCATTGAGCCTGACTTGAAATCAACGTCACCGCAACGTTAACGACGCAGGTATTTGCTTTACTAACGTATCACATTTGCTTTACTTACTAACCAGTTTATGCAAAAAGTGTGCGTTGTTGTTTTTGCCGATTAAGTAAATAGAAAGCCTATGTTTAACTTTAACATCATCACCATCTCAAAACATCTGTGTACTTTCGATAAAGCCTATATCGCCGATCCCGCACTAATCTAGAACTATAACCTGGAGCACATAATTATATATTTAAAGACTAGAGAAGCCTTGTCCAAAAACCAAAATTGACCAGCTTTCACTTGCGAACCGAATACTCTACATACTGTAAGTGGTTCTCACATGAGGGCAAGGGTGCTCCAAGGGGTACACAAATTTTGTAAGTTTCTTCAAAATACATGTTTTTTTCAAAAGTGCTAATCTCACAATACGAGAGCAATCCTAATAAACTTTGACCCTGATATGGAATTATTTCCATTGTTACACATACTGCGACAAAAACAAGAGGTAGAACGAAACCACCTTTAAAAAAATTTGCACCAAATGGAACCTGACTGGAGCAAGAATCAAACGAGAAGCTGTCGCAACAGCTTAGGTCGACTACGCGTCCCAGATGACATTTGAGCGTGACGATCACCAGCAGGCTGTCGCGCGCAGCACTTATGCGCCGCGCACACACTTGAAGGTCATGCCTGGCGCTGTGAACAGACAGCTGACGCATGCACATGTTCTGCTGCTGGTCATGCGGTCCGTGCCGTTGTAGCGATTAACCTCGACAATGGCGTTCAGAGCCGTCGCGCAGCCAACGCTCAAGTCGCTTCCCGGCACGTTGTTGGAAATCGTACAAGGGATACAGACAAGTGGGATGCGAAAAGCGTCGTACGAGGCGCGGTGGGATTCCAGTTCCAAAGCACCCAAGAAGGCCTGTGAAATCGGGAACGGTCGGTGGTGACACAACCAACTGTTTTCCCGCTCCTTCAAACCCCCTCGAGAAGTACATTGGTCACTTTCGGTTCATGTTTCAGACATGCGTCTCAGCAGAACAGCGGTTGACGAGGGACGCTCAGCGACAGAAACCTGCTGACTTGGCATAACACGCACAGTCGCACACACCTGAACAACACTATTCATTCGGTCTGGAACACCATCACAGGCACACAGTAGATACCTCGAAGCCGCCCACGCAGATGATGCCGTGGATGTTTCTCTTGCGAATCTCTTCAGCAATTGCAGTCAGGCCGGCTTGAGACGGTAGCGTTCTAAACAAACGTGCATGTCCCCTAGTATTCAGACCAGACTGAAGAACAATCAAAACGCTTTTCCTGCACCTACGTTCGATTAATCCCTTCCAACCAACTTCCTTTGGGACGTAACTCATGACGTGATGCCAACTACAGGGAAGTACAGCAGAATATTCTTAGGAAGTTACGCCATCGAACGTCAATAGAACGCACCAGGTTCAAGGAAGATTCGAGAAAGTCATGTTCTCGCACGACCCGGCAAAACTCACTTTGCAATCATACGAGTTTAATTGGTCGCCACCAGGTATTTGCATTGATGCTGATGGAAGTAGCAAGGAATATGCAGGGTTCCTAGGCAATTTTGAATATAAATTTCCAAACATTTTCCAGACTTATCCGATTTAACATACCCAAGTCAAATACAGGCACTACAATAGTTAACACAATGAAAAGAAATTAACAGTCTTGAATAAAATATTGTGAAAATGCATGTCAAAAGATCAAGTCCGGAAAATTATCTTCTTTTTCACTACTGACAGACCAAAAATATTTTTTGAAACTTTTTTCCATACTTTTCCTGACTCCCTAAGAACCCTGAGCATGCTTCCGATTGCGCTGCACCACAATCCTGGTTCAAGGTTCAACAGCCAGCAACGTCGTTAAACTTTAAGCCCGTGTTGAACCTTGAAGACCAGTAGACAAGTAAGTCAGTAATACAACGTCAAACGCGTCGCAACTTCAGTTTACGACTAGCCCATCGAAATTTGAAATACCTTTTTGTTCCTAGCTTTGAACCGCCAGTGGACTCCCAGTGGACAACGCTGTTCCAGGTGAACTTTTCAATCTTCATAAAATGTTAACACGTTACAGATTTTTGGCAAACAGTCAAACGAGCTGTATCATATTTAACAAGCGGGGTTCTCTTTTGCTCCAGAGCTAGACGACTGTGTTACACGAGCAAACATGCATTTGCAACGCCCTACAACAGTCTGCAAGCAAATTAAAACGTTCCTAACCACTTTGCTAGAAATTATGAAACTAAAACAAGGTTAGTCACAAGGCAACATAAAACATACCATGCCACTAGCCAGGCCTTCGTATCCATTGTAGACTGCGTAAGTGTTGTAGCCGTGAAAGAGACAGGTGCGCACAGCTGATCTGACAGCGGCATTCATTCCAGCAGCAGGTGCGCCGACGTTCATCACAGCAACGTTAAAAGGCTTCTGCACAGTGTAATGACAAGTGAGCGACAGCCTGGCATCACTTGGATCACATACAACCGACGCGAAAAGATGCAACCAATCGAGTTGAAAATCGGGACGACCTCTCGTCAAATGCGTTTTGACTGCACAAACAAGCTCGACAAGCGGTAACCGATCGATTGTTCAATAAATAGAGGCATACGAAAGCAACAACACAAGCGATTTCGGCTGGTTTTGTAGCTATCGTAAAGATGCGGCGTGAAACGAAATCGCCCCAGGAAATCACGGAACTTCACTCACAAAAAAGGATGGGTCGAATTGCGACTTCGACATCGCTCCCAGCTTCTTGTAGATGTCCAAATTGCCTTGAAATGTTCTGAAAGAGCAATGCAAATGTAAGAAATGATAAATGATTTAAAGGAGCTAATTTCCTGAAACACCGACAACCAAGGTTCACTCAGATGTAAAACTGTCCAGTAAGATGTTTAAACTAAACTGCTATCTTACAAATCACTGATTCGATCCCATATCACCATTGCTATCGCAAGGATCGACCACAACAACGAAAATGTTTGGAATACGTCACCATACTTTCTCTATACTATGCACACCTGTTCTTTTCAATCCTACAAAAGTCACGTAAGAGGCTTTTATAACTTGAAACCTTATAGCTTCTATTCCCACCTGCCGCGCAATTCCGCCGCTTTGTCGAATTCCAAAGTGTCCATCGCTTTTTGCACTTCTTGTGTCTACAAAAACTTGGAGGATCACTGGTTGTGCACAGCCACTAAAGCGGATACTGGTTTTGTGGTTTATAGGACCAGACGCACGAGCTCTGAGAACCTTGAATGTGCGGTAACAAGACAAGCAAAACCTTCGAACAGTTACTTATCAAGGTGGGGTTGTTAAAAGCTTGTGGAATCCAACACACGTATCTGACTTACCAGCGAACCCATGGGCAACAAAAACTTCTAGTACACTACATGTTGCCTATTGAATCGACAGGGTCGCTTGAAAACAAGCAGTCAATAACAGTTAAATCATACTAAGCATGTGAATGCGACATGAGAGAACAGACCAACGAACCTTCCGTACACATTCCATCAACGGAACGCGCACAGCTTGATTTCCATCCAACGACACGACGTAGGCAGGCGTTTCAGGAGTAGCTTCGAGCAGACAAAGAACAGCTTCTGCGCCCATTCGCGTGCCCAGGATCCGATCGAACGCACTTGGCGATCCTCCGCGCTGTACGTGACCTGAAGCACGCCACTGATCATCCATTGCAGGTCGCAGACCAAGCGATCTGAACGCGTTATCGATCAACACATTCCGTGACCAGACAGAGTTGGTCAAGACTGCGCGACGAGCTGATGTAATCACCTTTTCGAGGATTTTCAAGTCATTCTTTTAAAAAACTTGTGTGCGACAGACCAGCGCATTGTCTGTGATGTTGATGTTGACTCGCTTACTTTGGAACCCTCGCTTGATCTAACGGGAGTAAGGTTGTTCGTTGTCCGCAAAACTTTTGCGATGCGTTTGAAGTCTACGGTGCCCAGTGTCAGTCACCCCACGTAGAGAACTGCTTATCGCGTATCAACGCACGCGATAAACAAGGCAACGCTGTACGCACTGAAGGTTAATGGCGCAGCTCTGGAGATAAACGATTTTGGCAACTTACCAACTTGCACTTCCAAATTCAAACTGGCGACAGTGACAAATGCTGACTTTCATAAACGAATGGTCCAGGAACTTGCAAACTATGTTCTTCATAATAAGGCTAAAACGCTATGACAGGAACAACGAATGATCGAAAAAGGAAATTCAAGAATTTGATTGTTTGCCACTTTCGTGCATTATTACAACAGAAAACCATCAATCCAGATCAAAATAACTCCATGAAAGCATGGCGCACGATTTGGATATCTGATGGGTGCGAAGTTGCGGATGCAACCAATAAAGTCAACGTGCAAGCACATTACCGCACTATTTTGGGAATTCTATGGCACCACGTTGCGTTTCTGTGTAATGTTATACAAGCTTTGGGTGATTAGTGGTTGGACTCTAACAGCGTGAAAAATCAATAGTGCCACAAAACCAATATAAAAGAGCATTGCCATTAAGGTATTGGTTTGTCCGAGNGTGAGTGTCTCAAGGACCTAGCCAATGGGAAACGACCAAGTTAGGTTAAATTTCTGGACTTCATTGTCTTGGTTGTAGGTTTCTGGTAATTTGTATAAATAACTGCGCGACTTAAAACAATGCTTTATTCGACAGCATCATACATGAGCAGGAATGAGGGGCTTGCGATTTGTATTATAGGCTGTACGTGGTCACCGGGCAGCGCTTCAGTCACAAGTCCGAGACGATATGCTGGTTATAGAGCAGGGGTCACTAACATGGTGCCCGCGGCCTTTTCTGATGATAGTATCAAACATGACCAGTGTCTTCACATAGATAATTACGATTAATTTTATTGATGATGGCATGATTAAAGATAAACCGAGAAAAATTTTTATTTCAGAAAGAGAAATGTATATCAACCTGGTAGCCCTTTGCATTAATCGGTACCCAAAAAGTAGCTCCCAGTTTCAAAAACGGTTGGTGGCCCCTGTTATAGAGCATTCTTACGACGAGCGGGAAAGAGTAACGCCGTTGCGTAATGTGAAATCGCCTAAATAGGAAACGTAGCACACCATGCAACAACAGCGATCAAATCCGTGTTATTTTCTCAAAAATAAAATTACGAGAATTGTTTATTAGATCTGGCTATTGCATTTGTGCAATGTATTGTTATTCTGACCGGATAATGACGGTTGGGAACAGTAAAATGCAATTGAATCTGTGAAGTTGTTGCGGTTTAATCAGATGATTGATTCATTAAATCAAAGCATATCATTTTGCGAGATAATTAACGTTTATAAAATCAACTTTCAATGACACCGCTGCGGCAGGTCAGCTCGCAAGCCACATCAAACGAAAACGAACATTGAAAATAGGTGGAAATCTGCTTTGAGAGCCTGCTTTTGCGATAGCAAAAAAATGTAACGAAAATCGACTACAGTACAGCAACATAAACAAGATACGAAGCCTGACCTAAAACAGTAATCCTAGTGTCGATATCAAGCCTTGTGCAGATCGCATCTTTTACTTGCTGAGACGTAATTGGATTGCCGTGACAATCGATTGCTCCTTCCGAGACGATGATAACGTTCAAACGGTTTCCCCACAACCTTGCCTGTCATGGAACACGACACAAGCAACTTAGTAGCCCGAACATAAGTTTAAAACACAGTGAAAAGCATGGTTTCCCGAGCATGTATTTTCGATAACTTCGCAATTACAGGGGAGCGTTAACGCTCCACCCTTGCAATGCAATTCACGAACGAAAAGCCTTTAAGTGTAATATCCGCGCGTTAAATGCCTGTTGTGTTGGTATACCATGCCGTATTTATTCGATTCTTAGCCGCGTTTGGGTAGAAGCCGTACAAAAATGATCATAAGTAACGTAAGCCACACTTGAATATAAACCGCATCGCTAAACATTTTGCAAACATGAACAAGACTCAACTGGTGTGAAACTATTTAACAGCACGTTAGGAGCAACAGATCCAATGGTGCAGTAACACTACACACCATTACTATGTCAACAGGTGTCTTACGTACTTCAAGCTCCTGAAGTGCAAAACATCATGGCTTGTTGCACAGCAGCCCAGCAGTAAGCATGGCTGTTGCGGAAAGGTGAAAATATAAGCCGCGGCTTATGATCCGAACTAATACGGTAATCGCGTACTTCCAGAACAAAACTCACCATATCATTTCAAGAACTCGACAATCTTAAATACCAACGAAATTTCACACCATATCTTTCTTTTAAGCATGAACAAACCCATTTCAAAACAAATTTAGCACTGATTTTAATACTAATTACACTAATACTGTAGTTTTACAGCCTGAAACCCCTGCGGAACCGAACCCGGAGACGCTGCCAAAACGATACATTTGCAAATTTTACATTCTAGCCACTCGGCCCCACTATAACTCACGTTGTTCAGGCGAATGCACATTTTTTCTTGCCAATCATCACCGGGAGGATGTTCGGGAATCAGTATCCAATCCGCTCCGCAAGCCAGACCAGTCACAAGCGCAAGGTAACCACAGTGGCGGCCCATGACCTGCACAAA
>JGI24021J15306_10008835_pt1 | contig 12417 bp, 9 predicted proteins | sample Ectturendosymbi1_FD_15306 | JGI IMG/M metagenome (IMG submission 15306)
CTGAGCTGCATATTCATTACAAATCTCTTGCGACGAGGGTCTATTACCATGCAGGGTGCACAGAATATTGCAAAAATTTTACTGTTGCCCTAAAAATGATCTATGTTATTGAAAAAAAACAAATGCACGACAGTGTAATTACGGGGAAAGAATATACTTCTAAAGATTGGACTTGTGTTATATCGGTTTTTGACGAGCTTTAATGACTATTTTGCATGTGGTTGTGCATGTTTGATGTATACAGTCTATGCCTAAAAACTGCTATCTGGCTTTTTCTGGCTCTTTTGGGACAAGGTTAAGCTTTTTTTGGTGAAGACAGGTTGGCAACCCTGTTGTGCAGTTTGGCAAGATTCGATCTTGCAAACCAGGGTGTCCCTGGTTGTAGTCAACTTCAGCGAAGGTTTCTGTTAACTGCATTTATGAAAGACAACCGGAATTTCAACTGAATTCTGCATTATATGGTTCTCCTAGTTCGGCAGTCAAGTACTTGGTCTTTTCAGACGCAGCAAAATGTCAAAAACAAAAGGTTTAGGTTGGGACTTCCTTACAAAACCAATTTCAAGTCACTCTGAAAAACCTAAGCGATGTTTGTGGTTTAACTATAGACATGCTTGGTGGACGGAACTGAGCTTTTTTCCGTTGCAAGGTTCACAAATGTGAAAGCAAATACGTAATGAATTTGGTGTTGCACTAAGCGTTAAAGCATTTACAGCAAACCTGGGTTAATCCGAATCTTCGCCAAAACCGGATAAAACTGGTGACACGAATGATTTCTAACGTTTTTCTTTATAAAAATCTTCGGTTTATCCGGATTTCTTAATTTGGATCTTCGCCAATTCCGGATTAAATCTGCTCGTTTCATCTCGCAATCCGGATTTTTCTGCCCTTTCACGCTGTTGTGTTCTTAAGTGCATTAACTGGTCTCTATCACGGGCCGTATGTTGCGCAGGCCTGTAAACAATATTGTAGTACGTCATCTTTGTCACCAGGTGCGTAACACCCAGGCGACGCCAGTGTTCAAATAATGACTGCTAACAAGTTTGTTCCTTGCCTATATACAGTATCAATACTAAGACCAACCATAACACTCGATTGCGAAGCGCTGCAACATCTCGCCGTTGGCGGTTGCAGGAAAGTGAAGAAGGACCAATTTGGTTCTCGCGGACAGTTTTGCTTGGGTGTCGCATTTGAGGAGTTGCTTTGACGCTCTCGCACTCAGTGAATCAGCATCAATTAAACGAATATAGGACAGAATTTTCCATGAAAAGAAGTCAAGCATTGTCGTTAAATAGTCATCCAGCACAATGTGGTAGTTTCTGAAAGGGTCGCAAACGGAATAGCTCCACAGCATGCAGCAAATCTAAGAAGACAGTCTAAAAAAAATCTAAGAAGCTTTGGCAAGCTCTTTTCAGTACTCTGCATCTTGTCAGTTAAAGTAAAAAACCTGACTTTTTCGTAGAAAATCTCAATTTCACAGCGAACATTACAAAATCTTGTGCACTTGAATTTTGGTGACTCGCATATTTGTGCTTTGTGTAACAGTCAGCGAGTCTGAGGCAAAGCTGTCTCTCAATCCCCACAATCGACGTCACGCGCTCTCGACACGCCTTCACAATAACCAAAAATCACCTGGCGCTGATTGGGGAGGAGAGCATAACAATGATTTCTGGAAGCTTTACTTCAATGTCTACCAGCATCAAGGAACGTCAAGTTGCATAAGGTTACTGCGCCGCAACGAAAATGCCATGGCAACATCCCTCACATAGCGGTTTAGCAGAGGTTATTATGGGTGTGCCGCAAAACGCTAGCAGTCAACAATGAGCAGGCGCTCTCCTGTAAGCAGCAGACCATCTTACGCTCACGGGCGTCGGAACGGGCGGTCCTCCCTGGATTTTGGAAATTTCAGCAAAAAGGGATGTTTTCTTGGTTTCGAGTGGGAAATACTAAATTTCACTACTTATGCCCCCCCCCTAGAACAATTTTTGAAAAATTCCCTAGCGCACCCCCCGACGCCCATGCTTACTACACGACTCTATTCGAAAAATCAAACACGCACACATAAGCATACACCTGAACTATCCTTGCAAGTGTTGGCAGTTTAATGCGAAAAGCTTGGCAAGCGTTGAGCTGCACGTGATGTGAATGTAAACGAAAGAAACAAGCACGTGGCAAAGACACGGTGTCATGAGGTCATGAGATGAGGACGGAGCGGTTAAACTTTGTTAAAAGTACTTTTTGCCAGACAATCAAGCTGGATTAATCAAAACAGTTACGAAAGCACAATTTCATACCAGACCACACTGTCAGCTATCTCAAAACGCGATTTTGAATAAAAAGAGCGTGGACGCTCGAAATTTGAGAGGCTCGTCGCGAAACACTTGAAAATATATATAAACAGAAAAGCGCGAATTTCGGATCAATCGTTGCGCGATTTTGACGATTTAAATTGAGGTCACTCATGCAAATGAGTTCGTTTGTTAATGTTCACCTAGCACCTGATGAACACCATCAGGTGCTAGCTTTTTTCCTGGATGTAATTCGTGTAAAAGAGGCAATAGTCCTGCAGGCGCGCGATTTGCTTGTCCAGGTGCTTGTAACCTTTCACATCCGGGCCATGGATGCGATTCCAGCTGTCAACTTCCAGCGGTGCGTTCTACGAAAAATTAAGCCCGTTTGTAACTTTGCCAACATTTCGATCGAAGCCATTGCACAGCGCAACATATTCACCTCCTGGAACCAGGCAACCAACGAGGATGAAGCGCTTTTTCGACACATTGATCGCTAAGATCTTACCACGTGCCGAGTCAACTGGCTCAGGGTGGTTGCACCAACATCTGGAACTGTTTTTTCTTCGGTCAAACTTTTTGGAAATGACCGAAAAAAGTCATTTTAGTCTGATTGTTTGAAAATATAGGCTAAAAAACATTGTTATGGTGAGTTTTAATACAACTGTGAGAAACGACCGAAATGTTTCCGTGAGCAAAATGTCTCAGCAAAAAATGACCGAAATGTTTTAGCGAAAAAAAAAAACAGATCTGGAATCTGATTCCAGATTTGGAATCTAACACGAATCAGTTTTTATGGCCTGTTCTCCGACAGCGTAGGAAGACAGAGGTGCTGCAGTAGTTTTGCAACGGCTTGCCATCTGCGCTGTGTCGAAAAATTAGAACCAGGCTTGTGAAACGCTGACACCTTTTTTTTACACTAGGAAAAGCTTTACGCAAGTATTGAAATCATTCAGTTGCGTTTGTCGGCTTTGCATTACGAGACTCGCGCGACACACTGAAGGTGCTGCTTTTTTCAGATATAAGTACAAGTGAAAAATGGAAACAATTGAGGTTGATGGATTCGTGGGCTGGTTGAGTAGGGGGTGGTGGTGCAGTAAGGGGAGAGGCGTGTGTGGTATTCAGAATTGTGTTGGGTCGTTTTCTTAGGTTCACACGCAACTGTTCCAATCTCTCAAACGTTTTTTTCCAAGTTTTTCATGATCAGTGTTTTATTCATTTTTTGTTCTGTTTCAAATTTTTGCACCGTTGCCAAATCACGACTTGTCCGCGACTGGCGGAAATTACCCGCATGCCCCAACGCTGGAGCGTAAGCAACTACTGTGAGTCAAATTACCGTCGTCTCTATTTTAACCTTGAAACCGCGCATTGCTACAACGGGAACAAAGAACAAAGCAAAATATTGACAGAAAATTTCCAATCACTGAAAATAAAGAATCGCTTAAAAATTTTGCCGGGTGTGGCATTTAGGGCTACGGCCCGAATTGGATGACAATTTAAGGTTTATGACGTGGTTGACCGACTGGTTGCGCAGTAGCGAGAACGTCATGATCGCTTTCGTTTCTGCCAAGTTGTTGTCGAACGAAGAGAAGAGGGATCGACTGACATTAAGAGCGTGAACCATGTTCGGCGAGCACGAAGGGTGCTTACCGCAAGGGGGCGCCAGACGAAGCACATACTGCCGAGATGCATTCAACTTCGTCGGCGACGAAACAAATGAACTGAATGCATATTTGAAAGACGCAAAATATACGAGAGCATTCAGGTCGCGATCGCAGGAATGCTGTGTGTTTTAAGCAGCACCGAACAGTCAATAGACATCGTATAATGCCCGCCTTCGCTGCGGTGATAGAACTTACGTAATTGGCAAACAAAGTCATCGTGAAGCGGCCTGGCTTGAAAAGACCAACAACCCTGCTGATAATCGCAGCGTAATCGCGAGCGCGGTAGTTCGTTTCGAAGCTGACGTAGGAAAAATCGTCCTCCGGAGTGACGTGAATTGTCCAGTACTGATCCTGAAAGCAAGCAAAGAAAAATACTTGGAAAAAAATTTTCTTGGCTAGAACTCATGCTACGATCGGTCGCAGGCAGTGACCTTTGCAATGACAGTTTAGTGACAATGCGCACGTTAATGTCCTCAACAAAATAACAAATATTCACCGTCACATAGCAGCTATTCGATTGCTGACAAGGAAGGAACAACTTCAAAATGTACACGTCACGGTGCAAGCTCAGCGTTCGGGGTAAGCTAGCAAGAAATGCTGTCTGAAGCGAACCTTTTGCGTCAGAAACGTGCGATTAAATCACAAGTAACAATACCTTTCATCAACTACGAACTTCTTCAGCTTTTACTTGCACGATCGCATAAGTTTTACAATGATGACAGAACTCTTCAAGTAATATACACCGAAGGACAAAAACCCACTTACAGTATACGCCGATTTATTATTATTACCATTACCAACCGCGGCATTGCTTGTTTGAGGTAAAATCGAATGGTGGTCAGTTTTCTTCACATCGCTTTTACCACCAGTTACAATCAAGTGAAAATCTCTAACTGCGCCTTTGAATTTCGTTGAAACGATAATGCAGGTTTTTAAAAAGAGAGATCAATCCAAAGACGTCCGAAAGAAGATCCGAACGAGGTATCATTTTGCTTCTCACCACGACTTTCTACACAAGGAATATATGAAAACGGGCCAATAACTCCAATACTGGGATAAATCACGCATACCTCAGGAAGCAAGGCGTTCATGGAGTAACCACAAGGGTCAAACAGACAGGCGTTGATATTTGAACAGGGAATGATGTCGCTTATGCCCGTCTTCTGCGTAGAGGTATTAACTTTCATAAGAAATTGTTCATCAAATTTAAAACTGCAAACGGCAACATCACAAAAACCTGAGCATGAGCATAGGCAAGGAGAGAAAAGCATCGCCAGAGCAGTCAGTTGATGAGATTCTTTACACTGCACTTTATTATCTTTCCCTGCACATGACCCACAATGCAGGGCCAGAAGGATTCGCAGGATGGCGCCGCAACGCGGTTCTTTCCGCTATGATCAGCTCACAGGATAAAACCAAACAGGCCACCAAAATTAAAACCACAAGTAAGGTACTGTTTACATCAGGGATGGGGAACCTGCGGCTCGCCTGAACATTTGACATGTGCCGCATCACAATTTTCATTACGTAAGTTGGAATACAACATCGCGTTAAAACGAAGCTCCGTGTCAAGCAGGTACTTCAGATAGTAAGTCCAAGAGAAGTCATTCTTCCTAATATGTAGATAAAGGTAGGATTTCAGGATAAATTCAATTGATTTTTGCGGCCCGCCAGCGATAATTCAGAATTTATGCGGTCCGTGATAGTAAATAGGTTCAGAACCGTCGCCAGAAAGTTTTCAATAGGGGTGCTTGACATTGAAAATTTGTCAAAAATCCCATTGATTTATAGTGTTTCGTATTTCAATTAGGGGAGGGGCTTGGTGCTTTGTTTGGTGGGCTAAGCCCACCAAAGCCCCCCATGGCGACGGGACTGAATAGGTTCCCTACCCCTGGTTTACATTTTTTGCATGAAAGCTTGCCCATGGTTTCCTTCTTATATAAGCTCATAATTAACCCAACTAACCCATTAAAATTTCTGAAAAATTTTTTAAAATTTCTTTTTCAAAAATTAAAATTTCTGTAGAAGCACGGTGTTTTCTTCAGGTTGTTTTGTGTGCGTGAGTGGCTCGAATTAGCGCTTCATGGCACGAATGAGTCACAGTGTCCGTCACATTTTGCTCATGACAAGATGATTGCGTGTCACGCAGCACTGCGGTTTGCAATGGCTTACTAAGCAGACTTGCATCAGCTGCCACTGCGCAAAAGAGTTGCCAACAACTTCATTTTGCATCGCGACGCACAGTTCACGATAAGGACCTCGAAGCGGAAATAGGGTCGGTCGAAGAAAATCAAGCCACGGAATAAACATTCCAAAAGTAGAAGTAGCATCTGAACAAACGCATCGACTCAGATGGGACTGGTACCTTAGTAACGGCCTCTGGATGTCTAACCACACCGTTCTCATCCAGAAGCGTAAATTCGCGCATTGCATCCTTGTCCAAGTCAGTCATCAGGATTTCCAAGGTTTGATCAGGTTGTTTCACGCCCACTAACGACGCGTTGCCGGCATGATTAAGTGTGTACAGGAACCAGCAGTCTCCGTCCATCCGGCCAAGACAGTATGCAGCACTGCCTGCAGAAACATAGCACTTCCACTAGCTCAGGGTTTTCAGCCTTTTTCTGCCCATGGCCAATCGAACTAGGAAAGATATTGGTGGTATAACCTCTTCGATTAAACACTTCTGTAACTTTAGCTTAGCATTAGCTGCTGTGCTATAACAATTGTCATGCAACGCCATAGCATAGAAATTCTCGTAAGCACAGCTTCAGCTAGCATTGTTTAGTAGAAGTTGTCACAGACGTAACATTTAGGTCGATTTTTTTGCTATTTGCCTGTTTTGTTTTATCACAATGACATCATTACACAAATCTTATGTTGTCATTCTGATAATGCCAAGTTCTGTCGCCCTCTGGAAAAAGCGTCGTGGCCTGCCACTGGGCTGTGGGCCACTGGTTGAAAACCACTGCACAGGTCAAACAAAAACTAGATAATACTATAGAGAAACACAGAACAAGCAGACACGTTTTGCCCCTAAACAAACATTTGAATGCTTGAATTGAAACCAAGCAGTTGCACAGTATACTGGCTATGAAGCCCATATAATTCTCAGAACAGGTGGCAAAACATTTTCAGCGGCAACCAGGAAACACGGTTATGGTGATGTGTCATATTGGCAAAATTCTGCCGATGTAATATATCGATGTATTATATCGGCAATATTTGCTCATAAAAGGCGCTATCATGGGCTTCCGCAGGGGGGTAAAACGGGCATTTGACCCCCAGGAAATTGGGACTAAGAACCAAAAATTTCTACAAGACCTGAACTCAGCATCTTAATTCTGACTAATTGATTTAATTCATGCACCGACAGTTTGTTTGCCGGTATGACACTCACACTGCACAAGAGCCAGGTTCATTATTCTGGTGTCAAGTAGTGATGAGCTTGCAGTTCACTCACGTCTGGTCTTTTTCCTGCATATGCAGGTTACGAAACTTGCGAGCGGATTGTTTTATCGTTGATCTGCATTGCATAACAATAACATGGCAACAAATCTTCAAAGGTTTACTTCAAGTTACGATCATTGGCATTTTGCCGCATGTGACTGTTGAACGCGACATCTTGGCAGGTAATGCATCAAGACAGCAACTGCTGATAGCGGTAAGGCACGTAAGTTTTATACTGTGTGAAAAAAGCATGAGTGAATCTGCAGTAATGCTTGCACAAGTTTGAAAAATCCATTGTTAATATGAGACTGTGAGTGCGAACCTGGGTTTATTTTTAACTGTTAACAAAATTCACATTATCCCAAAATCAAGCACCAACTTCCAAGAATACTAGCAGCACCAGACAGTGAATGCCACATTGCACAATAAACTAAGGAACAATGCTGGTAATTAAATTATTAAAAATAAATGTACCTGTCCAACAAGGCTGAACACAGCAAATCTTTTCTTCTGTTAACTGAGCTTTGTCTGTGTTGCAGTTGAAATATTACGTTACACGCTTAGCCAATGCAATACTTGGTGTGTTAATACGAAGCTACCGACCACAGAATGCAAAAATTAGGACAAAACACATTAAAAGCAAACGTGAGCAATAAAACAGAACGTCAAATCACTTCACAAAACACATCATATACTACAAAACACAACATTAAAATCAAAGCCAAGTCAAGATTTAGCTAAACTCAGCAAACCAAGCATTGCAGCAACTAAAAAATACAGCAAGAAATATTAGCATCAAAAAAAAAATCACGAAGAGATTTGTAAAGCAATAGTGCTTGAGCTACCTGAATAAACTTTGGCTTTAATACACAGTAAAACCTTTTTCAGTTTTAGTTATGAGCCAATAGCATAATCAACTTGCTCATCAAGTCAGCAACATATCGTTAAGTTGAAACTCTAAATTTGTGATTCATGTCAGTTCCAATGCCTTTTTCTGTGGCAAGCTTCCACCACAATTACAAACTATTAAAAGTCGATTCAAATCGGATAGTGGGAAAATCTACTTCCTAAAAATTTTCTTTGATTCAAATCATAACAATGCAACACAATGTTTCTCTGCAGCTATTTTATTAATAAAAAATCGGATTTCACAACAAATCAGACAACATTGAATCTGACTAACTCCATAACTTCATTTATTATCCTCATAAATATTAGCTTCAAGCAAACGCAAACTCATTCTTTCAGCTTTTGTTGTAAATAATCAATTGATCAAAGCACACTTACTTGCTATAATTTCATTAATGTAAAGTATCTCATCTTGAAAACTTTTATGTGGGTGAGGCTGTTGATCTGGTTTCATAAAATTCTTGCGTGAGTAAAAACAATCCTATACAAAAGCAAGGTAAAAGAAACAGTCATGAATGTAAAATAACAGAGATCCACAGGGTGTGTCTCAACAAAATTTCATTGTTAATTAATTCTATTGTGTAATTCAGTGCGAAAATAATGCCAAGCTACAACAACAAAAGCTTCACAGAACTTTCATGAGACATGAGGTGAAGCTTGGAATGTATATACTAGGTGCTAAAAACCAGAACATGTGCAGATGATTGTCACAGCTGCACCATTATTCTTGCCTTGGTTCCTTGATGTTTTAAGGACATTTATTACCCACACTGTCCTGAATCAATATCTGGCAAAACAAATCCCTGTCTAAGCAAAGACGAATTGCAGAAAGGACTGTATCTTTAATTCTTAAAACGCCCAGCATCAAAGTATGTTGATCAACATACTTCACGCATTCCCTCTTGTTAAGAATGTAAATTGATGTATCAAGTTTCTTGACTTGTTTACTATGGTTTTCAGCAGTTCCTGCTGCAACAACAAATCATTTTAGAATTTGGCAGGTAAGGGTAATCAGGGCTGTGTATACCATGTTGATGATACACTGGGGAGTTGAACAGGGTCAGCAGCAACACTAAGATACACAGATAAGGCAAACTACAAAAAATGTTTTGTGCTTGCTCATTTTGTTTTGACTTGTTGGTTTGTATTTCACAACATGCTTTAAATGAATATTTTGCAAGATGCTTTAATTAATAAATAACATGGCCAACTGCTTGGCGCCACATGGCTGTTGGCTTGAAAACTGCCTTGTAGCAGAAGTGTTAATATAAAGTTCAATTTTTAAAGTCATGATTATACCATGCTTCTTTCAACTGATTCCAGTCCAAATTCATTCTCCAGCTTTTTATAAGCTAGTGACACAAACCTTGCTTGTGCAGTCTTGTTTTTTTACCCTGAAAGAGATGGGCTGTACAGCCACTGAAACATTGGTATGTTTCAAAATAGCTTATGTTTTTTCTCCTGAGTTTAAAGAATATTTTGTATTCTGGTCACATCAACTCTGCATACAATTTGCTAACAAACACTGCAAAGTAACTCACAGCAATGATATCCAACCCACACTCCTTTTTCACTGCTGAGATAATATCAGGAAGTGATTGCAAGCACAATGTAGTTCCGCAAGTCTTCAAAATGATTCGTGTCTTTGACACTAACAGACTGGATTCACTAAAAAACAAAAAATTACCCACAAATCATAAAGAGTCACTTTAGCATTAACAATAGAATGGCTATGGTGGCAATGTTGACACTTACGAAATTTTGTTTTTTAGTGCCGACTCTGCTATTCATTTTAATCAAGTACTTTGCTGAGAAATTTTGTTTTTTAGTGCCGACTCTGCTATTCATTTTAATCAAGTACTTTGCTGGGGTGATGCTAGCAAAAAATTGGTATAGCGTGAAAGCCAGGCATTTGACAGAGGCATATATTCTACATCTTTTCTGAGCAATTCTTTTAGCAACAATTCTTTATCTGGTAGTGTGGAGAGCAACGCTGAAGCTGTAGGTTGTCCAGCAGCTGTACATAGTTTCAACAGCAGCGAAGAACATGCGGTAATTGATAATCAGGCACATGTTTTGCAATTGTAGCTGAGAATGGAAATGCAACAGATTTCACATATCGTTGGTCATTGTGGACTTGCACAACAGACTCGGATTGTCAAAGCAACAGCAGGAATGAAAATCGTTGTAAGAAAACCAACTTCTCAGTCCTCCTACATGGCTTGGAAGCTGCTTATCAATGAGTCAATACCTTGACCAAGTTCACAAGTATACACACTGTGAAACGAAACCAAAGCTGGGAGCCAATCATTTGAAGGTTTCATAGCATTGCAATATTCAAAGCAAATTTATGGAAAAGCTCACTTTCCAGAATTTTTTTGCATACAGACCAAAAATCTTTCAGGAAACTATGCCCTGCAAAATGATCAAGATGTTTTATCCCATATTCTTCGTTTCCCCTCCATTTGACAACAAATCAACCCCTAAATGACGAAGTGACACCGACAAAGTCACGCATATCAGAGTTGTTTGGAAAAACCTAGATGTGAACAGCTTCTTAGTTTACATATCGGGCTTTGTTTCTAAAGCAGGGGTGGGGAACCTATGGTCTGCGTGAACATTTGAAATGTCCCGCATCAGAATTTTTGTCACCTAAATTATAACACAACATCGCGTTAAAACGAAGCTCCAAGATAAGCAGGTACTTACATAGTATGTCAATAGAAGTCACTCTTCCTCACAGATGAAGGCAAAGTTTTGGGACAAAATTAATTGATTTTGCGGCCTGCCAGCGATAATCCACAATTCATGCGGCCCATCTTAGTAAATAGGTATCGTAGGACTGTGATTTTCAATGCACTGTTAGCAAATTTATGCCATGCATTGACCAATTGGTGGAAGGGAAACAAAACTAAAATCTCATTAAACTTAGTTGTGGTCTTTTATTATTATTTTAATATATATCATTCTTCTGAATAAACTAAGATTTGATCAAATTAGTTATTCTGGAAGAAGTGGTACGCATTAACAATACAGGGTGCACAAGTGCTACGAGATTGTAAAATACTTGGGAACCTGTTTAAAGACAAAAGATGTTGTTTGTTCTAACCCAGAACCTCAGTTGGTCCATTCAGGTTAAATTGCCGTGTTGGCACTTTGACATACATAAGTGAGTTTAGGGATGCCATTTATGCACTCAGTCTATAAAAGGTTTGCCATCACTGGTTTAGGCATTCCATTCCAACAATTATAGCATCTCTACTCTCAATAATAACTACGCAAATAGCTTCATCTGTTTGTCAAAAGAAATTGAAAGAATCTGAAGCAACTGCTTACTACTTGACATACATAGGGATCAACTTGGAATAACTTGAAGTAAATAAGGAAAAACATTAGTCTCAATGCCTTAGCATTTGACTGCACTTCACTTTAAATGGGTTTGATCAACCAACAATACAGGCACACAGTAAATGAGTAACAACGCTCATCTTAACAGTGCACACGGAGCTGTATGTTAAGCTGATATGCAGGCAAAGTGTCACCTAAGCAATGCAAGATTCGCAACAGCAAAAATTTTTGGAGTTTTTGACAGCTGCCATTATTGGTCAAGTACCCATGATGCTGGAACTGGAAACAGAAACTCAAAGAAATGAGTGCATTATGTGATGTGAATGGCCAAGGACATTTTCTTTTCATCATACGTTGAACCATCAGAGTTGTGATACTAAGTTTGAGATAACACACCAACCTAGTCAATTCTGCAATTGTTGCCAACTGTGCAATTCACCACGAATGGGATGAGCGTGAAGAATAACACCCATATATACGTGGCGCAAACAAGCAATAATGGAGTGATCTCGTCAGGTGATCTCCATTGTTGCTAGTCGCCACAGTGTGAAGCTTTGCGCACTTGCTCCTCAGGCTTTCCGATCGCAACAAAATGGTGCTGTGACCAGTATGCAAAAGGTTATGCCAGGTGCAACCTCCACAAAAAGAACATGCGATTGGTGTGGTTCAGCAATATTTGTAAAGCCACAACAGTGACCCACACCAAGCGAATCTATCGCAATTTATTGCGTAAGGAAACTAGTTTCGTGTATTACACATCTTCA
>JGI24021J15306_10008836_pt1 | contig 12417 bp, 4 predicted proteins | sample Ectturendosymbi1_FD_15306 | JGI IMG/M metagenome (IMG submission 15306)
CAGTGAATGACGGGTCGTTGCCTACAAATATAAGCGAAGATGCCCAGCAGAGCTCCGGCACCTATAAAATTTCCACTACATCTTTGGTCCACACACGTGCATGTGTCTTTTGCTTCAGTTGAGAATGCGGAAATGTCTGCAACTGAAAAGGGTCTTGTGGAAAGAGCAACAACTGTTTTCGAAGAGAAAAGACGCCAAACTGCAGCAATGTTGATAATCGACTTTTCAATAAATTGAATATATCTGAAATCTTCTTGCTTTTACTTCCCCAAAATGCCTGGGGAAAATGAGTAAGTTCGGTTTGAATGACATGTTTGAAAACATGAAACTTATTCTAATAAGGGCGAGCAGTAGTGATTAAATCAAGAGTAGTATGTTTTCTCCTTGCAGTTTTACATTCAAGTCGTTTAGGCGTTACACTATGTCAGCCAAAAATCCAACAGTTTCTTCTTATCATTCCCTAAAAAAGCTGAAAATGCCTTAGCTTTTCTTCACATTTGGTTGGCTTCCCGTAAAAAAACAAAAGGACAAAAATCTCTGTAAAACTCTTCCCTTACTCAAGAATCTTTCATTCATAATTGTGCACAAGTAAATTTCTACAATTGCATTGTTTTCGGAAAGAAAAGGTTTCATCGCTATTTTCTAGCCTTGAATCCACTATTTCCACCAGGATAGACGTTGCAGTGACCAGCTATTGTTGAACAATTATGATGAAACAATTACTTTGAACAAGATAAACATAACAAGCCCAACAGGTGTGCGCTGCAATGTAACTGATCAACAGCCTGATCGACAATCACTAAATACAGTTGGCGAGGAGTTATGCTTTAGAAGCACGGCCAAAAGCACAACATTTTGGGATAAAAACTTCAGAATATAGAGTACACCTTTAAGAGGCTGACGAGGTCCGGTCGTCACCATCCAAAGGTCTGGATTCGGACCGCGATCCGCCATTTGAGCAGCCCTGGTTTAGCATTTACGTGATTCAAGAAATAAGCAAGCAAAAAACGTTTTCCGTGACGATTGCAAGAAGAAATTCGAGAATAAAATATTGCTGAAGCAAGTGGATCCTGGAGATAAATAGGCAAATATATGAACTGACATAAGTCGTGCAAACAAACATTCGTTATCTTTTAAGGTAATAAAATCAAATTTTTCTCAGCCGTCCTTATTTTTGGTTCGAGAATGATAGTAGCCCTGCCCATGGGATTTCCATTGGAATGACATTCCTATGGACAAGCCTGAGGTAAACTAAACTGCATGAAAATGTATCTGCTTTGCATAAACACGTCAACAGCACTGGGTAACGGAGTAAAATAGCAGCGATGCATGCTAAACGAGAGATGGCCTTCGTGAAGCGGAGTTGTGCAAACCTACGAAAAAAACAAACGATACGCTAAGCTTCAAATAAATAGTTTTCCGCAGACACCTTGAAAATGCTTCACGGACCCCTGGGGTCTGCGACCCACTACGCTAGAATTTCAATCACGACATCATCAGATGCAGAGTTTCGTGCACTTTATTTTAAAATGAAACGGTAAATTGGCATTCAAAATATTTTCTCCTGTTCCAAAGATATCAAAGTACGTCTTCGTCAGGTCACGCTGCCATACAAAATTTGCCTTTAAAGGTACCAGTTTTTTTAATCAGATGATACGCGAAATTTTGCATCTTATGATTATCTTCATTGACACTGTAGCGCGATCAGTGGTAATGTTATGAACGAAATTGCCTCAAAGCCACTACAGCGGCATTCACAGACCTTTAAAGTAAAGGTTGATATATATTTTTCAGACCTCTCCGCAGTTAAGAAGCAGAGCAACAAGAAATCCCAAACTTTGTTCTACTTGGAATGTGACGTCAAATGTCTGGTCCACAGAAGGTTGTAATACTACGATTGGAAGCGGAAATTCGGTGCTGTGTCGTTGCCATAGCTTGGGTCACTTTGCTACTGTTTCTGTAAGTTTGATAATTCTATCTTTACAAAATGTTCACACTGAGTTTCAGACACCGCTGGGTGCATCCAGTGAAAACAGCAGACATAGGCCATACGAATAAAACGTTATTTCCTCCATTCAACGTTACTTTAGTAACCATTCGTGAAATTGTGGTTTTATTTTTGTATGTCACTGGACAAATTATCTTCTTTCAAGGAAAATCGAACATCAGAGGGAAAAAAGAGAACTCAAAATTTTTTGTCGTTGGTTGGAAGTTCCATTTCTGCAGGATTTTGCCTGACGACCATCATTTGCTCGCTGTTTTGTTGGTGTTGGTGAGTAATCACTGCTTAAATTCACCTTTCGTTTTACGCAAATTCTAGAACTTTTTATCGGGTTACATCCGTTGTATCTCACGTTTCAGGAGGAAAAGCAAGCTACCAATTCAAATTCGAACCTATTTCTTGTTCATCAGTTTGTCACTTTCGCGCTTGCTGTTCAATATAGCAATGCTGCTGGGCGAAGTTCAATCTGTTTACTCTTCCAGCAATGATTGTCAAGTAGTTGCCATTTTTGTTCACATTTCATTGCTAAGTTCCTTGGCGTGGATGATGGTGGAGGCTATTTCGACGAACTTATCAATAAACAAGGTGACTGCTGTTTAACGTATATAGTCAACTGATTAATTTTTGCTCAGCTTCGCCAGTGTTGCTTCATAGTAATAAACAAAGTTTCAAAATGTTTTGGGTGCATTTTTTTCACGAAACATCCAATACCTACATTGATTTTCTGATGTTGGTGTTCAAATTTATCATCTCTAAGGAAGATCCACTTTCTGAACGAACAGGTCGAATACAATTCCGACCACTTTGAAAATTTATAATGCCTCCACATCAAATGCTTGCTTTCCAGTTTCCAAGTGTTTAATTTGGCCTAATCGATCCTAACAACCATTTGCCTGATCGCTTTTTTCCCAAAGGATAAAAGTTTGACGTATCATCGTGTGCCGCTGTTGCACATACAACAGTGATCTTCAACAGGGGTTCCGCAGAACATGTAGTGGGGTTCCGTGAGGGTTCCTCGTTTTTTAGGGGAAATGTTTTTTGCTTCAGTGTGTTGATGCGTCATTATGCAATTTTATAGATCGACTTGCCCCATTCAGACTCGATGTGGGCCAGTTATACAGGATGTTGAGTGCAGATGCGGAAAAAGAAATATTGGTTGTTGTTGTGTCTCTTGTTGTTCATTGTTGTACAATTAAGAAGAACGTTATTGTTGCATCACAGTTGTACGATGTTGCCAATGTGCAGTTCACAGTATGGTGGACTGAGTAGAAAGCAAAATCAACCTGAGACTAGAAGAGAGTAGACTGAGTCACATACTAGAGATGCTGTTTATTTAACCTTTGTGGGAATTAAGTAAAAAGAATGTGAAGCCCAACTTTTTACTATTTAGTCAAGCCAGGTGAAGCAAGTAGCATATATGTTATGTAAAGCGAAATAATAACAACAGCGAAGGTGTCGACGGTAATGAGCAATGCAGTTCAAATGAAAAAGAGGCACCTAATCCGAAGCACACCAAATGTAATTCAATTGCCAAGTTAGAAAATGGAACGGCACATATTCCAGATACGGGTTCTTTTTGCCGGATGACCAAATTCTGAATGTAGCTGCTGTAGTAGCTAGGCTACATTCCAAAAATGCAAGAACAACCGAGTCATTAAATTTCTTGCCTTTCAACTTGCAATAACTGTTTATTTGTTGAAGTGTCCAATAACGACATACTTGATTTTCTTACAAGTACATTGATTCGTGTTTTTTCACTTTTTGTTAACGGGGTTCCACGTCAAACGGGAAAGTACATCAGGGGTTCCGCGATGACAGAAAGGTTGAAGAGCACTGATCTACAGGATGTCAGCACGTTTCCTTCTTACGGCCAAACATAATAAAGTTAGGCGTTTTCATCAGACGTTACGTACAAGAAAGCGATTGCACTTACCGTTACTTTGCTGAAAAATGTTTGCCTAGGTCTTTATGGTTTTCAATGGGCATCCATGTTAAATCTCTTTTTCAGCAAATTTATTTTTGTGAACAACTGGAAAACAAATCTTATTACACTACTTCTTTCATAATCGGTTGGGCATTTTCTTCTATGTTCGTTGTGACCGTGGCTGTTGGTGACTGGCGGAACTACAAGAGACCAGATCAAGATCAAACGTAAGACATAACTGCTGCTATAGAATGATGTCTATGCCTTTGAAATGTGAAACGGAGTCTGATAAGAAAAATTATCAAACCGCACGGAATCTATGCAAAACTGCGTTTTAAACGAATTTCATCCTTTTGAATGTAGGCTACCTAATTTTTTGAATTTTTTAAAACTTTTATCAACACTTTCTTCTCTTCCTCAGCACAAGATTGCATTAAACCTTTTCATAAAGTCATGTCTGTGAGAAATGTGTGCGCAAACATTTCGTGGAACCGCTTTCGCTTAAATGTTTTGCCATAGCTACACAAAAAAATAATTTTGTCTTTTGCCTGACGACTTTCTCACAATATCAACCGTTCACATGAAGTTTTCCCAATTCCGAAAGGAAGAAAAATCTGTTTCAATCAATAAAGTAGACGAGTCGGGTCTTATGAACCATGAGTTCATTACAACAGAAACAGCTGTGCCAAATTCAAATAATTGCTCGAGTTTTTGTCCTAAAAGATAAATTTGAGAGTCTTTTTAGCATAAAACGTGCATATTGAACTTTGCGATTTTTGATATTTTTTTTCTGGGTTGTCACTGACAATGTTTATCAGCACCAATAGTTTCACGCACAGGGAGGTTTAGTCTTAGGCTTTGATTTGCGAAATCCAGTTCAATTTGTGATAACTGTGTTAGATACAAGGGTTTGCAGGAAGTTCTTGATTTTTAGAATATGTCTTTCACTTAGTGTGTTAATTTGCTTTAGTAAACCATTACACAATATTTGACGTAGTTAATGCTCGCGTGATGGAAACGTATACTTGAAGCGTTACTAACATTAATTTAATTCTTTCATTGCCGTAGCTAGAGTTTCTCTGCACAGTATTTCTTATTTGAACACTTTACGACAGACAGTGGCAGGATAGAATGACTATATTTTCCAAAATCTTTCCTAATCATTTCCTAACCCTGTTGGCAAATTTCGACAGGCAGTAGTCTGCCTATAACACACCAATACACAGTTGTTTCTAACTTGAACATGGCATATTTGTGGTCAATTCATCTTGTTTCGACAGAAAACTGCCCCGAACTTAAATCAGTGAAGATTTTTACCAAGTTTGAAATGCAGCAAACCGCATTGCGTTTTAATAAAATAAGGCAAGGAATTTTTTCCTATTTTTTGGTTGTTTACTGCATGTGAAGACGATATTCAAACAAAGACAATTGCTCTTTTGCTACAGATGCCTTTCGGAGTAAATTTTTCCCAGATTTTGCAAATTCACGCATAATCCAAACCGCCATGACGGTTGCGTATCGCGGAATCATTGCAAAGTGCTGCATGAAGGCTTCTTACATTGACCTAATTTTCCAGGTGTTGGATGCGAAGTGATTTGATTCCATATTTGGCAATCATTCCTGCTGCTACCATTATTGCAATAAACTTTTTGTCATACGCGGCAGCTATATGGACATCGATACATAAACTGTTCTACGAAGGAAAAAAAGTGAGGTTCAACAGTATTGCAAAATAATGCTTAATTTTGCTGAAACTGCCAATTCTTGTACAACTTTTCGAACAGACCTGTTTCACTGTAGAGGAAGGTCAGTTGAGTGCAACGCATAACACTTGTAATCTCTGCATAATACCCGCACGTATGTTCAGTTGTATCAAAGTATTATAGGGCTTAAAATGGTTATAATTAGTTATTCATACTATAACCATGCTTCTAATCCTACAGAAGCCAAACGTCTGTTGAATTGTTCATTAAATCAGTAATACCGTTTTCCCCTGATTTCCTTAGCTTGCAGCTAGCGAGCTACAGCGCACATGTAGATGAAACCAAGCACCTGATAAGCACTGGAAGAGATTCTTTTGCGCCGGTGACAAAACACATTTCACACTGAAAAGAGTTTAGAAGAATTTCGGACAACCAGTAAACGTAACTGCATGTAAATGACCAAATTCCGTCATTGGTAAACGTAACTGCATGTAAATGACTAAATTCCGTCATTGGTCTTTACTTACTTCATTTTTTGTGTACTCTGTTACATTGTGATCTTATCCCGACCTAGAAAATAAAAAAAAACAGGTAATGGTATTTATTGCGCCCATCCTCAATAAATCTCATTTGTTCTCGAAAAGGATGCATTGTTTGACAAACAATGATTACATTTAACTAAATAATTTGCTTAGCACGCTGGGTAGATAGGACAAGATGTCTAAATTTTGAAGAATTTCCTGTTTTGTAAAATCTACACCTCAGCGAAGTCATTTTGTTTCCAATGTTCTGGCTGAACATTTTCTAAATACTTGTCAATGAAAGACATCCCGGCAACAACTGTATTATCCGTAAATGCCGACAAGATATGTTTCCTTTACGCAAACACGTGTAGCATAAGCCTATGCTAAGATTAGTGTTCTATTCTGCAAATCCCAAGTCACTGTGTAATCTGTTGCTATATACCAGAAGCTGAAAGGATTTGCAAAAAGAATTTCTCTCAAAAATAAATTCACGAATATAATAATCTTAAGTAATTGTTAAATGTACTCGTTTGCACATCACTTTTTTGTTTTCTTTCCAGACGAAAAGAAAAACGTATGATCAACACGAGTTCCTTGGTTTGCTCCTGCATATTACTTTCGGAATTAGTTTGGCCCTTGTTTTCGCAATGATTTCTCCACGCTCATACCATGAAGCAACGTCTTACTCCTTCTGTATCTTCAACAGTTTGCAAGGTTGGAATTCTTTATTCTTAAAGTGCTAATTATCAGCTACATTTTCAGAGGCCATGTTGGTATGTGTTCAACTCCACTAAACAAAGACAAATATAAACATTTTATCAAAATTTCAAACATCTCATATATCGAACAGATATACGAGTATATTTGCTCGTCTTTGATCGTTGCCGACTTGATTCCGCAAATTTAACACAGTAATTTATGAACTGCGACAAAACCAATGGCAGACAGCAATGTGATGGAAAGAGGCCACCGAACAAAAGCGGAAGCAATTTGAAACATCAACGTTATATGCGAAGCAGAGGAAGAAACATCTTACAGCTAAATGAGATAAATGATTCGTGGATAGATGTCGCCGGTAAAGGCTTCAATACAACCGGCGCTATGCATATGTTGGACAGTAACTTTTAGCATTGCAGAATGTGATGTCGCGTACGTTAGTTTGCGCTTTTATGACTCACATCTGGCAAAATACTCTGGGATTTTACTATTCCTTTCATATTCTTTCACGTTTATTGTGTCTATATCCGTAGAGAAGAATTTTTGTTTCATTTTCGAAGAATTTGTTGCACAGTTGCTTTGAAATTGTCTCACAATTAAATGGATATTTCTGGGATCAACTTTAAAAATGTTTAATACCTTGCTATGCTAAAACATCTGTGATCCTTTCAAATTACGAAGACTTTTCTGCTTGTTTGTTGCATTACACCAATAAACTGATTCCACGGTAAATACATTTTGAATATATCACCTATCACGTCCTGCAATAGAAAAGACATTCGTTAAAAAATGGGTTTTTTATCGAACAAAATATGGGTACGCATCTTTTTGGGTCACCCTGTACTTGCAAATTTTTTCCATAGTTTTATAAGCTTTCGAACAGAAAAACTTGTGAATGTTCTGCCAAATTTTATTGGACGCAGCAACATATAAAACACATCATATAATCACAATAATGTGACACTCTTCAAATACATCTGTTTTTCTCGTAAGAAAAGAATTGAAGCACAATGTGTTCACTCACTTCCATGTAGTGTGAAGATTCGCAACAACCTTGTATCAAGGTTTTAATAAACAACTTCGTACCCTGGAATCTTAAGCTATGTAACTAGCACACACTTAAAATAAATACAAATGAAAAAGCAAATCAGTAGCATGAGAAACCGCACGGAGTACACTACCACAACCAATGGACGTAACGAAAGCGCAAGCGTTTGCTGGGATGTAATTGTTAGTAGGTAGGAAAGGTTACTTATCCAGCGAATGTAACGCCAGCTGTAACTTGTATCCATTGCGCTCTTCCCAGGTAATCTTTGCATGTGTGAAAAAATTAAATACAGTTTTTTAATTTTGCACAAGACCTACAGATGTACAATAGACGGCAGTTTCAGTTGTAAATGTTATTGCCACTGAGCGACTACAGTATGGTTTTCGAACGCGAAAGGAATGACGAAGCGGTGATGGCTTGCTCTGGCTTGCAAAGGGTTCGGACAGCAAGCGTTCGGTTCAATTGTCCATCGCGCACAATTTCACGTTTCCACTTTCAGGCTCAAGCGAATATCCGTCACCAGATGCAACAACTTCAGTTTGTTGATAGATGCGAGAGAGTTCAGAACAAGTTTATGTTCACTACAATTTAGGTCAGGCACAGCTTCTTTCTGGCCACTTGGTGGTAGGTTAGATGTCGACACTGGATTCACTTATCTCCTTCACTCTCAGCCAATTCCAAAAGCCTAGCCAAACCCTGCTGTGACTAATATATCACCTTGTCCTTCACTTTGGCTAACAAAAACACAAAGTAAAAGAATGAGGCCTACTGCAGCCATCACAGTATGGAAATACTGCAGTAACTACGATAATTTGTCCAGTATGTTGTGCGCTGCTGGTCATTCACTGACAGGCAAACCTCAACTTTTCCTCAATGTGAGGAGGAACCACTTGTCCTAAAAAACTGGTATAACACCACTAGGGGGCAATCACAGCAGAAACTCTGCGACAGTGCTAATTATTCAAACGGTAAAAGCACATTTCTTTGTGTGCAAACTATATGTGGCTCTCAACAAGACGTTTGGAGATCTTTTAAAATGGACTTTGGTTCGAGTCTCAAGTCATTCAATGTGACTCCAGTTGTTTCATCACAACATCGTTTCTCTGCGTGACTCAGAGTCACTAAAGGTCGTATCTCCAGTCTTTGATTCGAGTCACGCCATGGCTGTTGAATTGCAACTACTATTTCTAAACCACTGACACGTTTTGAACATTATTCTAAAGTTGTCTTTTTTAGAAAAAATCTTTGTCAAGCCCCTTCTACCTGGCCGTAAAATATGGCGATTTTCCCACCTTTCTCAACAGCATATTCGCTGACTTTCATAGGCTACCCTTTTGGAAAAAAGAATCAGGCTATTGGCGTTCACGGTATGTGTAATTCTCCCGCTGAGCACGTGTCTACAGCGCTTGTCGAAATATAATAATTTGGAAATCATAACTATGAACGGTAAACATCGCAGTCAAATATAACAACAACAATGTACCTGAAAAGCTTTGAAACGAAGCGACATTTTCTTGCTACATTTTTACAGGTTTCCTTCTGCTCGTGTTGTTCATTATGCGAAACAAAGAGTTTGGTAATGACATCAATGAGAAGAACCAAAATAAATCAGTGAAAACAAATCTACCGAGATTGAAATCAAAACCCAACTAAGAGGTATGTCATGAATATTTCACGCATAGTTAAGAAAGAGTTTCATGCTTTTCTTCCTTGGTTATTTTGCTTCAGATCTCCTTGTTGTTATATGATTTTAGCACACATGCTACGATCGCCCACAAAACAACTTCATCATACAGAACAGTTTAACTTGTGCATCTTGAAATCAAAATTTCGGATAAGCTTCATCTGCGCGAAATAATGTCAAGGGGATAAAACGATTTTCTTGTGCAAAGTACAACTTTTTACAAAACCTGTCCAGTCAAAGCGATATAATGTGAAATCAAAACGAATTGCGATTATGAATTTTTACGGTTTTCAGTTTCTCTGCGTATTGCCCAGTACAAATAGCAATTGTTGCGGTCGGGAGCCCGAGCGGCAAGCACTCAAAGCTTGTGGCAGCTAGAAAAAATTAAGATCACGGGACGAGATCGCTTTTATTGTTTGTTCGTGCCACTCATATATGGGTGCTATTCTTGGCTCACATCCCGTTCGTGGTGCATCGTGCATTCAACAGCGCGCCTGCCTATAGTGATTGCAGAAAATTTAACGAATTTTCGAAAGACCAAGACTTTTCACCAACAAAAATAAGGGCTTTAGTTCGTCGCAAAAATTTTCTTGAGTACATCGAAGTCGAATGTGAACCGAACACATCTATGTTAAAAAACAGAAATTATCACCAAAAGACTCAACATCAAACCCGGTATTTTCGTATTAGTAAGAATTTTTGTCATCGAATATGCACGGATAAGGTTTGGCACCTAAACGTTTTATCACTATTACACTCGATTCCGATTCCGCACATTTTGTGATTGGATGATAATAACGACCTTTTAACACTTTATTTTGGGCGCAGAAAATTGATTCATGCACCATTGTGCAATACTTTATGTTGTTATGGTAAAGCGTTGTTTTCAAACTATTAGGACAGGTTGTTAAGACAGGCTCAGCTTTAAAGAAAACAAAAAGGTACTTAGCTACAACTATTCTTTCCTGGTCCACTGAGTTTCGATTTCTGGAAATGTCTATGAATGTACGTTTTATAAATAGCACCGTTTTACTTGACTCGAATTACGCAAACGATTTGAAAGCAAACCCAAACCAAGGTTTAGCAAATAATATGCAAAAATATTATCGAAATGTTATTTGCTGTATGTACACAATCTTAGCATATTCTGGCATATCCTTCTACTTTAGCTTGTAGCCAACTTCCTTGAGATAAATTAATCACGGAAAAATTACAATGTATCGCGCATTGTTCAGGAGATAAAATGACAAACTAAGTTACACTTACATTACCTCCTACTTATACACCTGACGCAAAGGTGATTTTGATATACTGTGTTTGGCGCTGGTATAACGCTTTTATTCGCTGCTGTTCTGTATAGATAGGAAAACAAGATCAACCAAAGACAGTGAAACTTGGTAGTAAAGCAACTGTTGGAAATACCAGAAGTCCTCAAGCGTTCACAGGTGTCCGTGAACAAACAATAAATTGAACGATGAATTCCTTGACCTTGCTGATCCGCGTTGGAATAAAGCAATAAAAAGGAAAAACATCAAAAGTTAATCATTAAAATTTTTGTGGCGTGGCGTAGTTTGTAAAGTTGTCTTGTGTTCTTTTAATAGTTATGCACGTCTTTTTTGCTCCATTGTGTTACTGGTATGCTTCTTAGGATAATCAGACATTTAGAAACTGACTTGATTGAGACAAGATATAAGTAAAAATGGATAAATGCGCTATGAAATGTGCTTGGAAACATCTTTTCATTAGAAGAAGCAATAGAGGTCCAGATATAGAACTTTATGCACACAAGCGATATTACTCATTAATTTGGTTTTGTACAAAAGTTATCCCATTTCCGCACGCACCACCTTTCAGTTTTGTTTATTGATTTGCTTGTGCTCCGCAAATAAACTGTAATTAGGCAAATGAATGGAGCTTTCGTGGCATGAACAATTATTGAATGATTGAACCTAGTTTCAATCACGTTGCAGAAGCATGGGTTGCACACCAGTTGTCGCGTTGAACACGAGCAAAGAAATACTTTTTCTTGATTTACAATAAAGCATTTAGAGTTGCCCTTCTGCAACTTGTCTGCGTCGGGAAATTATTTAACCCATGGCGAAGCATATCCTACTGTGCTCATGGTCAGAGAAATAAATATCTGTAGCGCCTTTCAAGAATGCTTCAACTTACGCACTCCAGACAAAACCGTAAATTCAGTCATTTTTTTGAATTTACAAACTTTTTTTATAAATAGTAAGCAACAAGTTGCGATTTTCTTCCATAGAGTTTGTTATAACAAGTTGATTCCTCGTTCGATGTGTACTTGGTGTTGAAAGCTTTGTCAAAAGCAACATAATTTTTCGTGATAACCTATTAAATCTGTATATTCTTCCTTCTCGTAGATTGGTGGTTTCTGGTAAAAATTCATGAAAGACTAATTTCGAACTACTTGCGAACGTGCCCACGCGGTCTGTGGAGTAACCTGAATATTTCTTTCGACAGAAGACAGTTGTTTTTGCTTCACGCGAAATTGTTTCGTTTGAAATATGCTTCAGCGATTTTGTCAATGATGTGCTTCAATCCAGACCTGTGAAGCCGGAACTCAAATTTCAGGCTAGGGCACTGACCTCTAAAAGTTTTCTTTTTGAGTAATTGAAATAATCAATATTTAAGTTATTTGGTTTATTCACCGGTGTTCAAACGTGCTTGACCAGCGAATGAAGAAGTTCCTCTAGACCAGGGGTCTCAAACTCAAATTGCTCCGTGGGCCAAATGAGGACTTGTAAGGTAACCCGAGGGCCGCATTATGATGCTGACGAAACAATAGCGGTAC
>JGI24021J15306_10008837_pt1 | contig 12417 bp, 5 predicted proteins | sample Ectturendosymbi1_FD_15306 | JGI IMG/M metagenome (IMG submission 15306)
AATAGAACCAAGAAGACTTTCCGTATCCGTAGAGGGTTTGAACACCTATCTAGCTGTAGCGGCTGGCGAGTTATAACAAAAAAAAACGTGAGCCACTATAGTGGCTCTGGTGGTCGTTAAAGAACCAACAAGAATGGGGACATAAGTGATGCTGGGAACTACAGGCCTGTTTCCCTTATCATCTCCAAGTGTTTGAGCACTACATTTTGTCCTGCATCTCACCACTTTCGGCCACAACAGCAACCAGTTTGGCTTCAAACCAAAACATGGCACTGACATGCATATTTTTTACTTAAACAGAACGTGTCTTATTATGCAAGCAAAGATAACCTAGTGTTTTAAGCTTTCATAGATGCATCAAAAGCATTTCACAGAACTAACCACAACTTGCTGTTTGCTAAATTAATTAAGCGGCAATGCACCTATGTGCATAGTAAGACTGTTGTTGAGTTGGTACAGGTAACAGACCACACAAGTAAAATGGAGTACCAGCTACTAATCCCCCTTTACTGTAACCAATGGGGTAAGGCAAGGGGCAGTCCTGAGCCCATACTTATTCACTGTTTACCTTGATGAACTCTCAACCCAGCTGGGCTCAGCCAGGGCGGGATGCACTGTGGGAAATACGATTGTGAATGGTCGAATGGCTTTGATAATTATCAAAGCCATTCGACCATAGAAAATAACTTTAAGGTCGAAAAAAGGGTAGTTATATCAAAAACAAGCACAACTCTTCCCCCAGAAAAAAAACCCTTGGGGTACGCATAGGCGTAACCAGGTGTGCAAGGGGTTATCCACCCAAATTTCTAGCGTTTCTTGTCATTTATGTGCTTTAAGAGGTGGTGTCAAAAAGAAAACACAGTTGCTCATTTAAAGTCAACAGATTTGCCCCCCAAAATTGTGGCTGGCTACGCCACTAGGTGCGCGTATAGACGGACATCCCAAAAAACTCGAAGCAATAAATGCTGGCACTTTGTTCTGGAAGGTGTTTTTTGCATCACAAGGGCACTGAAAATGATCAGACAATGTTTGCGGCAAATGTGAAGTTTGCAGCAAAGACAATGACCAACTTCTGCTCATCCATTAATTTTTTTGTATGAAACGCGACTACAGCGCGGTAACGCAATATTGAAACTACTGTACAGTAGGTTGAAAATTTTTGTTAGAGATAGCAGAATATAGGTCTATAAAAATGCATCTGATTTCGTGCTGAGTTTGTTCAAAAATTGTTGCTGGCAGGTCTGATGCTAATCAGTAGTCATCTTCAGCATGGTCTACAGCTAATCTAGCGCACTTAATTTTTAGCCTACCTGACATTAGGCTATGCTTGATGGTGAAGTTTAGCTGTTATGGAATTTATGCTGTCACTGAGCGCTCTAACCTAGCTTGTAGTTAATTACATTGTAAGTTTGTTGTAGCGTAATTTTGATGTCTTCGCATCACTACTAAAATGAGCTGCACTCATTCATGAAAGCTTACAGGAAAATAACAGTATAGTGTACTGCTTACTCAACTTTTGTCCACAGTCTGCTGCTTATTCAACTTTTCTCCACAAGAAGCTCAATCTTGCCCAAATGAAACCAAGAGTTTAATTACGTACGTGCGATTTATGTAACATTGGGACCAGAATTTTTGTATGAAAACTTATTAGAAGTTTCATTTTTAGTGAAATAATCACATTCGGACTCCCTACTTCAGCAATATGAGTTTGCATTTATGGTTTTCGTCCCTATCCCTTTGGAAAAAATGGTTTATTTAAAGGCTATCCAAAAATTCACCACACGCATCCGAAAAAATTTAGAAAATCGTGGAGAACAGCTTGGCGATCAGGTCATGAAAACCCCTTCGCATCGTAGTTACACTCTTCAAGTGACTTTGATAGAATTTGAACAGCTTCTACAGGGCAGGAAATGGGAGTTAGTTTTTACATTGCAAAGTCACTTTGTTGATTTCAGTCACAATCATTAACCAGTCTCTTCTCTGCAGTATAATAAAAACGAGTGTCAAATATGAGGATTCACAGCACTTTGTAAGTAGAAATCTACGAATTTTGGGTAAAAGCATGTAATTTACTCTTGCCACGGCTTAACAGTTTCATGCAAGCCTATTCAAGAAATGGCTTTAATTTTTACAACTAACCTTTTGCAGGCTCGGTCTTTCTCATCTTTTCTCAGGAGACTTTTAACACAATTCTGAATCACAAACAACATCTTAGCATATGACCAGATGCTGGTGTAACTCAGTGAAATTATCACACACATCTTTTATTGGACTCATGACAACCAACGTTCAAATATTCACAACACAACTTACAGTCTCTCAGCACAAGATCTCATTCTTCCCCTATCCTTCTACTCACTATTACACTAAACACATTTATCAAATAGCTAGCCATAATTGGTGCATTCCTTTTTAGTAAGCATTGCGACTTTCTTGAGGGTATCGCCTGCTTGCATACTGGAACATCTTATTAGTGCTGTCTTCATTTTTGTAGCACTCTCATTCAATTTGTTTCCAAACTTCGGGTTATCGGAAATCAATTAGTCACCAATTGGTTGACGTATTTCAATTTTGCTTGTGAACCAGTGTGTCACTCTTGGCACTGGCTGCCGGAGCATTCCCAAATTACACAGCACGAAATCTAATCGCTGTGGGCCTGATGGTCCCAGATTTTGTTTGCTGGACGTGCCACAGGAGTGAGGACCAGTGTACGTCCAACCAAGCGCTCCCCTATCACGAGATCAAGGGGCATCCCTCGGTACAACACGTACCTGGCTTTGAAATTCTTGGACTGGATTATGATTGAAAAATCTCCGATCCATTCAACACTAGTGTAAAGCGAAATTTCTGACCTTCGCGAAATTTCTGACCTATTACTGTTTGTCAGTTATTTTGTTTCTCAGAGGAAAGGAACAAAATTTGGAGTTAACTTTTTTGATTTGTGTTGTGTAAATTGAAACTCAAAAAAAAATCCAATATCCAGTCCATGTGCACCTCTTCTGCTGTACAACAGAGACGAACCTTGGACTGGACTTAGGTTGGACTGGATCCGGACTGTAGCAAATTTTGTTGAATTTGGTATGGATCCTGCTACTGTAAATCTCTTCAAAATTTAGAAACAGGACTGGATTACGACTAAGTTAATGGAAAAGAAATGGGGCATTTTTGTTGTGAAAAGGCTGGATCTGGAAGGCAAAATATGATAGTCGGCTCATCTCTGCTGTGCAGCAGATATGAGCATGGATCAGGACTGGACCAGGACTGAAGCCAATTTTCGGCCGGATCAGGACTGGATCGGACTGCAATTTTTTTGAAAATTGGCTGATCAGGACTGGATCGGACTCAGAAAATTTTTGTTGTTTTAATGTTATTATTCTGAAAATATCAAAAATTTTATTTGTGATCCGATTTCACAGGTTTGCTAAATGGTTGTTTGTGTATGTTTTGCCATCAAATGCAAAAACGCTGCTGGGACTATTTTGCAATTCGAACTGTATCCACCTTTGTTCACTTATAACGTTCAGGTCTAGTAGCAACGTGAACAGGTTTTTTTTAAAGGAAAATGTTAGGAACTCGGTTTGGATGTGTAGGGACCTGATTTCTCTGATTCTAGGGACCCGATTTTTTTCTGATTTTAGGGACCCAATGATAATTTTCTCTGATTCTAGGGACCCGATTTGAAATTCTAGAGACGTGAGTCGGGTCCCTGAAACGCCTTAAAAAAACCCTGAACGTGAACATAGTTGAGTGGTAAGTGTCAATGCCTGCTGTGCGATTGCTCGCTGGTTCTATTCTCATTATTTCCTTTGGCTTAGCTTGTAGGGGTTACACCTTTGATAAGAATGCTTTTAAAAGTACTTTTTCAAAACGTTTAAGGTTTAGGGTGTATGTTTAAGTTTCAGTTTAGGGTTTACCTGTAGGGTTTAGGTTTCTGGTTTAGGTTCAACTTTTAGGGTTAGATATTTGGGTTGATGTTTGAATTTTGGTTTTAAGTTTTGGGTTTAGGTTTTGGGTTTAGGTTTTGGGTTTAGGTTTTTGGGTTTAGGTTTTGGGTTTAGATTTTGGGTTTAGGTTTTGGGTTTACGTTTTGGTTGAGGTTTTGGGTTTAGGTTTTAGGTTTTGGGTTTTAGGTCATATGTAACAAAGACCTCAGGCCAATCCAAGTGTATCGTCCTTGTAACTGGACCAATCCAAGAAATTCGATTGTCCTAATGGCAAAATAACTCCAGCAGTGCTTTTCCCTCTGAAGACTTTTAGACACTTCCTTGTTAAATTCTGGAAACGCCAAAATGCTATATATATTTTGCCTCATGATTCAAATACACTGCTGGAACTATTTTGCCTTCAACCAGTCGTATACGGCTGAAGGCCAAATAGCTCTAGTTGTTGTTTTGCCTCATGAGGCAAAATATATACACATCAGAGATGAGCGGACTATGAAATTTTTCAGTCCGAGTCTAGTCCTGATCCGATAAAATTGAATCCGATCCAGTCCTGATCCACAAAATTTTGGAAATCACCAGTCCGATCCAGTCCTGATCCGCCAATGTAAATTCAATCATTTTGCTTTTGCCTCATGACGCAAGGGAACTGCTAGAGCTATTTTGCCTTTAGCCAAATACAATTGGTTGAAGGCAAAATATTTCCAGCAGTGCTTTTGCCTCATGAGGCAGAATAGACACAGCCTTTTGGTATTTCCAAAATTTAACAAGGTAGTGTCTATTTGCCATCAGAAGGAAAAGCACTGCTGGAGTTATTTTGCCTTTAGGTGAATCCGACTGCTTGGATTGGTCAAGTGACAACGATGATGCACTTGGATTAGCCTAAGGTCCTTGTTACATGACCTTAAACCCTAAACCTAAATCCTATAAACTCGAAACCTAAAGTTAAACACAAAACCTAAACACAAACTCAAAACCGAAACCCAAAACATAAACCCAAAATCTAAACCCAAGACCCAAACCCAAAACTTAAACTTAAACCCAAAATTCAAACATAAACCTAAAAGTTGAACCTATATAAAACCTAACCCAAAACATAATCCGTGAACCTAAACCCTAAAGGTAAACCCGAAACGTTTTGAAAAAGTACATTAAATGCAATCCTGTCAAAGGTATAACCTCTACAAGCTAACCTGAAGGAAATGGTGAGAGCAGAGCCAACGAACAATCACACAGCAGGCATAGGCCCTAACCACTCAACTATGATTACGTTGGTACTAGAGCTCAACGTTATATGTCAACAAAAGTGGATACAGTTCGAATTGCAAAATAGCCCCAGGAGAGTTTTTGCATTTGATGGCAAAACATACACAAACAACCATTTAGCAAACCTTTGAAATCGGATCACAACTAAAATTTTTGATATTTTCAGAATAGTCACATTAAAACAATAAAAATTTTCTGAGTCCGATCCAAGTCTGATCCGCCAATTTTCAAAAAAATTGCAGTCCGATCCAGTCCTGATCCGGCCAAAATTGGCTTCAGTCGTGATCCAGTCCGATCCATTACTGATCCGTGCTCATCTCTGATACACATGATTTTACATTGGCGGATCAGGACTGGAGCGGACTGACGATTTTCAAAAATTTTGCGGATCAGGGCTGGATCGGATTCAATTTTATCGGATCAGGACTGGACTCGGACTGAAAAATTTCACAGTCCGCTCATCTCTGCTGTACAGTACAATACAGAAGCCAGAAGGTCAGAAGAATTGAGGCCTAAGAGTGCTCGCGAGGCTGATTGGACCATCCATGACTACCTCAGGTATCATCGCTAGCAGGGTTGCCAATTTGGCTTTTTTGAAGCCAGATTTTGAAATTGTGGCTGTTTTTGCACACGTTTGGACGGTTTGGCAATCAAAAAAGCCAAACAAAATCTGGCTGTTTTCAGTCAGAAAGGCTTGGCTCTGGCAAAACATTGTGATTGTCTGAACTGCATAGCAAAGCATTCATTGTGCAGATCTCTTCTGAAAAGAGTCCATAATAATCCATTTGGATTTGATTGGATATCGTCCCTTATCGCCAATAAACTCACTACTACTACTATAATCATGCAGTGTGCACAGAATATTGAAAAGATTTTACTGTTGTGCTAACAACAATGATTGATATTTATATTATTGATAAGAAACAAATAATTAATACGACAGTCAGTGCAATTACGGCGAAAGAAAATGCTTCTAAAGATTGGAATGTATTACAGTATTGTATCAATGTTTCTGATGAGTTTCAATGTCCATTTTGTGTTTGGTTATGCATATGGTATTTTATGTGTATCAGTATATGCCTTGAAACTGTTACCTGGATTTTTTTGGGACAAGGTCTGGCTTTTTTTTGGTGAAGACAGGTTGGCAACCCTGATCGCCAGCATGTTATGTTAACAAGTATTATTGACTGCCACTCAACCTCATTGTCATTGTGTTTACTTTTAACTAATGTGAAGTAGGTATCATTTCCTTTTATACTCCTTTTGTCCATAGCGTAATATGTTTTGCTAACTTTTATATTGTGCTACTGTCATGTAACTTTCTTAGAATGAACCCATAGCCTATAGAATTTTCCTTCAAGGATTCTACTGACCGTCTATGTAAACCAGGTTCTGGAAGGGGAACCTGCGGCCCACGTGAATATTTGATATGGCCTGCATCAGAAATTTTGTTACCTAATTTAGAGTACAAGATCACGTCAAAATGAAGCTTCAGCTTGATGATAGGTGCTTAGACTGTAAACCAGAAGCCTCTATCCTTTAAGATAGTATGTCATAAGAAACCTTTATCCCTCGTAGTAAGATAAACTCGTAGTAAGATAAAGGCAGAATTTTAGGATAAAATCAATTGCAAAAGTTAGTGTCTATTTTACTGCCAAGATGCTGGTGGCAACAGATCAGCTGGAGCTATTGTGCCGCCAGTCGAACATTCGGTCTTGTGGCATGACACAATACAAAGAAAAACAAAAAGGTCACTTGGTCAGGAACACACTGTCCTGCTCGTGGTGTAATGGATAGGTGTTACGGCTGCTATGCCAATGATGGTTGGCGGTTCGACTCTCGCCCTGCTGACTTTCATTTTGTTTTTTTCTTTGCTTTTTTCCTGGCTCTGCTTAAGTGTTACCTTTAGGGGTTAGTGTTGTTAGGATTAGGTTAGAATTTGGGTTAGGTTAGGATTAGGGTTAGGCTAGAAGTAGGGTTAGGTTAGCATAGTCGATAGTGTTAGGTTAGGGTTAGGTTAGTGTTGGCTTAGCATTAGGTTAGCTTAGCGTTAGGTTAGAGATATGTTAGCTTAGTGTTAGGTTATTCTTAAGTTAGGGTTAGCTTAGGGCTTTGGTTGGGGTTAAGGTTAGGGTTTGGTTGTAGGTTTATCTTTTAGTTATATTTACTTCCCTTCTACCAAGCTTTTGCTGCCATCTTGGTGGCAAAATAGACACTGCCTGTACTAAAACTGTTCGATTTATTCTTCTCTTCGATTTATTCTTCTCTTTCTTTCAAGTTCTTCAAATTTTGTTGCTGTTTGCTTTTTGTTTCATTTAAAAAAATTTATAGTCAACTGTACAAGTGTCCTGCTTATTTATTTTTTACTTCATAGTAGATTTTTCAAAGGAAAAGTAAGGAGTGTTTTTTTGGTGGGTTTTATTAAGCTTTTTTAAAAAAACCCGTGTGGGTTTTTTGGCTATAACTATAACACGCAGGCACTTTCTGATAAGTATAGTCAAAGTAAGTAACAAGTCTACAAGCTATTTTTAAAGTAAATTTTAATGCAAAATTGATTATTTGAATGCAATGAGAAGTGCTCTTTTAGTTGCTAAGTCTTATTAAAAATTTGAAATATAGTACTGTTTGAATATAGCTGAAGCCTTTGTTGTTTTTTATCCTGCCCTATGTGCTGAGGCTAATATAGCTGATCTCAAGTTTTTCTGCATAGCCTGATTGCGCAATAGTGTCAACAAACTGGGCTTCAGCCCGATTGTGGGCCTTTAGGCACTTTTCATTAGGCCATGCAACACTTATTGTTGTGGGTGTGTAAGAGCTACAGTCCTGCACTGGTTGCATGGACTAAAACATTAATTGCTGTAAGATGTAACATCGATCGTTTGACGTTAACAAAGCATTATTTTATGTCATTAACATATATTTTAATGTCCATATCACAAAGGTACTCGAATAACACAACTGGTTAATCACAGCGCGGTACAGAGCAAGTGTTAAATGATAAGCACAGACAGCACAGGGAGATGCCAAACACTGAAACAGCACACCAGCCATAACTGCATTCACTCATCATCAGGTTTAGATCGTCAGGACATCAGGGTCAGGTTTAGGTGTTTTTGACCGAGGTTATTGGGCCCTGGGTCCCAATCGCAAGAGGGAAGTAAAGTAAGCAAAATGCTAGTTTAAGTAGCTTATTACACTTTTAAGTACTTACGGGGATGTTTTTATTCATAAAAACAAGTAACTTTTGTTTTTGCTTCATGGCTGTAATCAAGTTTTGATGTGTACACAACATTGTTTTTTGTTTATAATTAGGCTAGAGTCTTTTTTAATTTGCAATAACATACAACAGATATATATGGCTGAAATGGGACTTGATCCAACTTAAAATTTAAGTAGAAAAAGAGGAGTTTCAAGCAACTATCCAAGCTGAAGAATGGGCAGAGGGGATGAGGCATTGCTTGAAGCTGTCAAAACACAGGACTACTCAGCTGTGCACAAACTTTTACAAAAAGGCAAAGCAAAACTTTTAAGCTCATCCAAGAAGGTCAATGTCAATTTTCAGGTGTGTGTTTACCATGAAAAATTTAATCACTACTCTTTATTAAAATTTTTGATTCATGTGGCTTAACTTGTAAGATTTCCTTTTGTTTTGTGATGCTAAAACCTTGTGCTACTAAAACAATTCAGCTGCTTAGTGTATTGGAAGACACCTTTTTCTTTACCTTCTTTATGACATTGTTATTTTTTGGGTAAACTAGAAACATAAGTTTGTAGTTCTCACAAAGTTTCAGCATAATATAAAAGATAGTATTTCAACTTGCTGTCCAATAATTTTGTATTTAACTTTCAGGTGGAAATTCACATGTTTTGAACCCACTTGAAACATATAGAATGTTTTTTGCGAAGATTTTGAACAGATTGCCCCTGCAGTATTTTGAAACAGTTACGTTAAATTTGTATTTTTAAGGATGATGATGGATTATCAGCACTACACCATGCAGCTTTAAATGCAAATCTAGATATCATTTGTTTGCTACTTGATTCAAATCCAAGAGTTGATTTACAAGATAAGAAAGGATTGACAGCTTTGCACTATGCTGCATGGAAGGTGATCTTAGTTTGTGTTGTGTGTTGCTGTTTAGGCTTGCTCATATATTAAATATGAGATCATACATCTGTTGCTACCGAGTTTTTTGCCATATTCTGCGTTATCTACAACATAAACTTTTGTTTGTCAAATCAAGCTCAGTGGTTCATTTTAATTGAAAACTTTAGTGAGATACTTACATGACTTGTTCACAGGAGTTTAGTTTGATTATTTCAAAATTCTGTAATTTGCAATGTAGTTGTGCACCATGACATACTGATTTAATAATGCATATTGTTAATGCAAGTATTGTCAAATAGATATTATATAGATATTTGCGTAAGATGACTGTTTAGGAACACTTAACATAAACACGGCTTCTATAAACAAAGAAGTTAATATTAACAATTAATATCAAAATTAATTATGATATTTTTCAGAGTAAGCAATTGATTCATAAATAAAAATAAGGCTAAAGTGTTAAGATTCAATTTGAAATCCTTTATAGCTCAAAAAAGGGTGCTATTTCAAAGTTGATGAAATTGATGTTAGTGTCTGCAAGTGCACTTTGTGCCTCCATACCTTGAAGAGCATTTAACATATTAGATAGATAGAATTACTATTTGGTTGATTATAATCATTGATGCTCCTGACAGGCAGAATTATGTAGTCACTCATCTTGTCCCTTAAAACTTTTTCTATCGGGCTACACAGCAATGTAGATTTGTCATCTATTGGCTACAATCTTTTTCTCTTGAAATTCACATATTTACATATAAAGACTATAAAGAGCTATAGCGGATTTAACAAATGGAATGCCCTTGTTTGGGCTTCAATTACAAGTTCTTTTACGAAACTGGCATAAACATGGTGAACTCTTAAAAATTGCCTGGTGTCCAGATTGTTCTTTCAGAACAAACACTTGGTACCATACTGAAAGTGTTAAAACAAGTTTTGACATAGTTTTAACAGAATAGCCAAAAACGATTAATTGGCCAAAAAAGGCAGACACTGATTAATCAGATGAATTCATTATTTGCTGGTTAATCCATGCAACCTTACATGTATGAGCAAGCTGGCTTTTTTTTCGCAGAAACATTTTGGTCATATTTAGCTGAAATATAAGTGTTTTTTAGCCTATATTTTGAAACATTCTGATCGAAATGAGTTATTTTTTTTCGGTCTATGACCTTAAACAAACAGTGAACGAGTAACTTCATGAAATGTTGCTCATACTTAAGAGTGTCATTTATATGTATACCTAATCCTGATGCTAAATCTTCAGTGAATAAAATTCTACTTACCTTTTCATCGCCAAATTTCTGTGGTTATAGACAGTAATATATATTAGTCAGAAATTTACGCCATCACCATAAATTATTGATGTTGTCATGGGTGTAGAAATGTATTACATAAAAATGCTGAAAAACAAAAAATGCTAAACTGTGGTTAAGCAAACTTCTCGGCGTCAGGTCTGAGGATGTAGTTATTTGTTGTATTGTGAATTATGTGCATGTAGTTGTGTTATATATCTAAAGAATTCAGGTTGAATCAAGTCTTCTATTTGATTTGGCAATTACTTCTACTATCATCTACCTTTGGTGGTTTTACATTTTGTGTGCACTTTGCAGTGCTTAAGTTATTGTGCTTCTACAACATATAAACATTTGAAATCAGAAAAGAAGTGTAGAAAGGCTTGTAGGCTCCAGATAATCTTGGGTATAAATTTGATGGAGTCTTTTTTTCAAGCAATTAAACTTGCAAACAGTATTATTTGATTATTATTGTTATTCCACATGTTGTGAGCAACTTCAGTGATGATTCAGACATCAACTGCAATGATCCAAACAAAGTTAAGTTCATTGCAGTTGTTGGTAGGTCATTAAACATGTGGAGATGTGTCCACTATGGGACCTGCTAAGTTATCCTGTGTGAACTGCAAGTACCTGTATCAATTTGTTGAGAAGTATTGAAACCTGTGAATAACAACTACAGTTTGTTTATGGCTTGTGATTGTGATGAATGTTGGCAGGCTTCTTAAACAAGTTGCAAATAGTTTTAATTGACGAATTGTTTGAAATTTTAGGGGTGCCACAGCCCACAAGGTTTGGTTTTGGTGTTTTTTTACTTGCAGTATGATAAATAAGCATTACTTGTTAGCTCTGCGTATGAGCTGTCAGATGGTCTAGGTTTGTTTGAATTCAAAGTATGTTTACCTTGTCTTCATGAAATTGATTATGTAACAAATGGTAGGCTATGAGTTGAGTTGATGTGGCGATAATTAATGTTCAGCAAGAAAAATCACAAATTAGTGCAAGGACGCCAGGGCATTGAAGGAACCGGAAGGTTATTGAGTCAGTGCTCCTCAACAGTTAAATTAGCTTTGTTACTGTCCAGTTTCAACTCGTGGTGTTGCATATAGGGTATGTGGGAAAGAGCTGCTAGATGATCAACACAATTGCGCAGGGGGTGCTGGGTCGCAACTAGTCTCTCTTGGTTTATGGGTTGCTCAGTTTGGGTTTTTACCAATAGTGAGCAAATCTGTATGGGTTTGTGAGAGCAAGGCTCAAGTAAATTCAATCATATGTAATGATTTTTTTAATTTACTCATCAATTTAGTAGGGCACAGTTATTCATGATATGAGTAAGTGTAAACATTTTAGTAGGGCATGATAATATTCATGGTATCGCCATTTTAAAAAAATTTATGTGATACAATTCCTTCATTCCCATGGTTAAATTTACGAAAAATTTTTCATAACTATTTTGCAAATGCTAGAAAAATCATCCTTCCGTAAAGACAAAAACAACGATATACAATTTTTCTCAACGTACAGGGTGACCCAAAAAGATGTGTGCCCATGAAAATTTCAATTGTGACTTTGATTAAAAAGCTATTTATTTCAAATTACAACCACACATTCAGTTTATGGAAGACCATTCACCAGAGTTTCAACTATTTCTGTCGATTTTCAGTCAATTTATGGCTTTCCCAAGATGTGTTCCAACTGTCCACCATTTCGTTGCAAACAAACCTGTACTCGTCTGGCAAAGTTGTTAATCACTTTTACACACTCCTCTTTCGGGATGGCTCTATTTTTGCTGTGATGGCAGTTTTCAGTT
>JGI24021J15306_10008839_pt1 | contig 12416 bp, 12 predicted proteins | sample Ectturendosymbi1_FD_15306 | JGI IMG/M metagenome (IMG submission 15306)
AAATCCTAAGCCCTAATCATCAGTTTTCTCAGCGTATTTGATATGTTGAATGTTGCTCTGTGCATGCGCATATGGCGTGAAGTCAGAAATTTCGCAAGTCAGAAATATAAAACGTTCTTTTAGTCTGTTTTTATTGACCAGCATTGTGCACAATGTGTGTGTTTGTATGGTGTGCACAATGTGTGCGTGGACTTCGTGTCTGCGGACAAAAATACATTGTTATTGTCTGTGACCGTTTGCGAAAAAGTTGTACCACGGTTGAATAACCACGATGACGTCATCGAATGAAATTTCAATTAAAATTGCCCCCCCGAAATGAAGACCTGGTTGCGCCCCTGGGCCAAATATTTTGACTTTAAGCGAGCAACTGTATTTAGTTTGAGCCACCGCCTCTCGAAGCACAAAACTACAAGGTATGCTAGAAATTTTGGTGTGTCACGGCCCCTTTGGCCCCCCTGGCTACGCCTATATCACGAAGTAACAAATTATACGCTTTCACATAACACTTTCCTACCCTCTGAAAGCGTACGACAAAAAGCTGTCAAGTTTGAATTGCAGGTCTGCAATAATTAGAATCGTATCATGGTTTCTTACATGTTTTGAGGACAAGCGCACCTGTTAACCCGCGAAAGCCACTTAGTGGTCCAAAAGATATTATCGGCCTTAACGTCTGAACGGATTGAGCTAAAGCAGGGGTCGGCAACCTACGACCCGCGGGCCGGATCCGGCCTGCCAAGCAAAATCATGCGGCCCGCAGACCCTATACAAATTGCTTACAAATTGAAAATCAGGAGTNAACCTTATTATAATTACATAAATTCCCAAGTTTTAACAACATCATAAACAGCACAATGAACGGAATTGGTGGAAAAGTAGTACGGCCTGCCATACCTTGCAGAGTACGTTTTTGGCCCGCGACTAGGGAAAGGTTGCCGACCCCTGAGCTGGAGAGTCAGTGAAGGCATCATCGATCTGGGAGACAACACCGCATCTTTTGAGGTAGGTTGCGCGCACCTGTGACGTAATTGTGACATCGTTTTAAGGGAAAAAACAGTTTTCCCGTAGGCTAAGAAAAGCAGTTGCGTCCATTCAAACAGCCATAGATCTCAAACCAAACATGTTGGAAATGAACTTTCTACATAAAAATGTCGTAAAGATCGTACCTCTGCAATGATGATCAAAAAAGTTGAATTTTTTTTGTTGAGGGTTCAACTGGGAAAACCAAGGATTTCGGGAGTTTTTTGCGGTTCAAGCCACTTTTCTGCCAGTCAACACCCACGAACACCACCAAAGTTGCAGAACAGTTCTATTTGGGTGTCTTACGACATCCCACCAAATTTCAAGCCAAGATATTGACACGAAAATTTTAGTCTTGAGGAAAATCAAAATATCCAGTTGATGCTGAGCCAAATGTTTGGTCTATTTTAGGGCATAACTCCCCAACCCCTTAGGCTGCAGGATAATCAAAGTTTCTAAAGATTCAGAATAGCTTTTAGATCATTTTAAACGTCAAGTAATTACCTCCTGTACTTTTTCTCAGGACCCCAGAACGTCATCTGAAAGTCAATCCACCCAACCCACACTTCTTTACCCCCTAATTNTCCCCCAAAACATGCCGGACTCACTTTTTTGAGAATATTGTTTTATTGGGTTCTTCAGAGGTGGCGAAGCGCAAAAACCGGATCNAAAATCTAAATGGGATGCGGTGAACGAGTTTTTTGATTTTCTNGGAAAATTNCCATAAAATCAGTACGGCAAATGCACAAATATAGATTTTTCTCAAAAATGTCAAATATAAAGGTATATTTGTGTCAAGTTCATTGGATTTCTTGCTGTCTTCCGCATCCAGGGATGTTTTCACTGTCTAACCCAAACCCGTTCAGGAGTTATGGCCGATCATATACCTTCACGGGCAGATATAGTGGCCTTCGCGGGACTTAAAGGACTGCATTGAAAATCTTCAAAAATGATCAATTCTTTTACATGCAATCGGGATTTGGAATAGTCAGTGTCTGCCGCCAGTGTGTTCATAAATTATTGTGCCGATATATAGTCTATATAGGTTTTACTATACAAAGCAAACGATATATAGTTTGGTAGTATCTAGTTTCTAAGAGCTTTTACTATTCGGAAAAGTGTATACGGGGGTTTAAACCCTCCTAGTGTGCTGTTTGCATGCTTGCGAAAATGTTGACAAGCGTGAACGATACTTTAGGTATTTTTATACCATGTTTGACATATTTTTTGAAAACACCGAACTCTTTTCACAAAATTAATGAATCTTCAACTGGATTTAGTATGACGGAAACTTCGAGCCGCTGTAAAAAATCTATAGTGCAAAACTGCATGCACAAAGAATGTAGAAGAGAGCATGCACTGAAACGACATTTTCTTAAAAAACAAAGAGTGAAAAGTCTTTGCTCTTTGCAGCNNACTAACAGTTAAACTTGCTGCAGCTTGCAAACGTATGAAACATTTGTTACGGTATTTGACAATGATCCTTAAATTTCCTNTTACTCACCCAGCTTTCTATTGAGGTAGGTATTCCCACTGAACTCGAAGTCCTACTGTGCAATCTGAAGCACCTTTTGAAGGATACGGGGAATGCAAAGCACAGAGGTCTTTGTTGTTTGGTGTATTTTGCTTTTTCCGGGGATTTCGAGGTGTTTCTTTAGGTTGTTGCGGATTGCTCCTAGAGCTCCTGTCACGAAAGGAACTGACCTGACTTTGCTGTTCCACGTTCTCTGTATGTCTGACAGCAAGTGTTGGAATTTTTCTGTTCTTTTTCTTTTCTTCTCCATTAGTTGTGGTTCACATGGTTCTACGATCAATGCCTCAATGTTTTTGGCTATCACCACTAAGTCTAGACCAGGGATTCCCAACCTTTCTCTGACCATGTACCCTTCAGCAATTCGAAAGATGAGCATGTACCCCTAAAATTTCTTATGACAAAAATGCTGAACAAAATTTCCCTGAAGTTTTAATGTAAGTTTTATAGTTTAGACTAGTTGGAAATAAGTACTATATAAATATATTTTTTCCTTGTATTGCTAACCTTAAATGTACCCCTTCAGATAGGCAAATGTAGCCCAGGTTGGGAACCCCTGGTCTAGACCTCGAGCTTGAATATCTGCCAATAGCTACTTTGAAGTTCCAGTGTACAGTATTTAGATATGTTTTCTATTACTATAATTTGTTTGTGGAATGAATTGTGTGCTATCCCATTGATCCTGTAGTGCTGACATGCACTATAATGCAGGAGTGCCCAGCATGTCAATCGCGATCGCCCACCGGTCGACGTTCAGTCTCAGTTGGTCGATCGCGCCTGATTTTGCATTGGATTGACAAGATACCTAAAAAGAACATTTTTCAATCAATATTTCAGAAAGTACATCAAAATGAAAAAAGTTGCATTTTATGACATTTTGTACTTGTGACTTTATTACCGACTGGTCGATCGCGAGTTATCAAGAAATTTTCTAGACGATCCCAGTCGAAGACAAGTTGGCCACCCTGCTATCATGGATTGTTGCAGCTTCGTGTTAGTACTTGTTCTTTTTAAGCTGCCCGTCATCTTGGGGCCTGGATTTACTGTGTGAGCATCTGTCTCATCCTTCCGTTTACACTTTCGGCATTTTGCATCATTTGTATTTGAAGTATCTTAGACTTGTGGCACTTGGCGTCTAGTGCTCGTTGTTGCTACTACCTCCGCGTGAAATGCGTATTTGCATGAAATACGTTTGAATAGCAATCAACTAATTAAACTATGTGACGTGAGACTTTGCGACGTTTTTCTGAGTGATATCAACATAACCGGGGTCGGTGGTTTTAAGCGTGTCAGGTACTTTCTGCCGCTTTGGCATTATTAGGATAAAACTATTAGGATAAATTGGTACACAATTCAAGTTGCCGCCATTTCATGTGAAACAATCTAACAGTGCACGAAATCAACGTACCAAGCTCACCTCGACGTCAGCAGAGAATGGCGCCATCTTGTGCTAATTTTGTCAGTGGGTAGAAGTATTCGAAATTTTTAGTAGCGAATACAGAATCGGAATCCGGTGCTACTAAACCCTAGACAGTCAATAATAGAAAGCCATTTGTTGGCCTCGAGATATACAAGCTGTAAGAGTTCCCAACGCAATAGCTCGGTGTTCGCTTGCAAATGCATTTTTTCAGACTTTTTCTCGTTCTGTTCTTTGCTGGGTTTCATTCCAGGTTTGTTGTTTGTGGAACAGAGCTCAAAGGGAATAGGAGACACCTGGGTTTCACGAGGGGTTAATGGTACACATGCCCAGGTCTCATCGTTTTTGGAAGAGAAAAATGTAACTTTAGTGCGAAAAATGAAGGAAACAGCACATGACTTCAGGATTTGAAAGTATCACCAGACCTTGTTCTTGAGTGCCGGAGACACTCGTGAAAAGTCTTTGAAATATGAATGTATTAATTTAAAATTAAATGTTGAAATCTAATCCGCAAAGCGTAGTTCTTGTCTTGGTGCAGGTAAATATTATAATTATTCGATACTTAAAAACAATATTTTGAAGGTGCCAGCATTCATGACGGGAAGCCAGGCGCTTTTATCTTTTTCTCGTAGTACTATTGTAAACTCGGTTGCTCTGTGAAAAAATGGAATGAAAAGTAGTGTTTCCAGTGAGCGAAAGTGCAACAGGTTCATAGGTGTAGGAGAAAGTAAAGTTTTGGGGGTGCGAAAGATATTTTGCCCGAATTTCCCCAAACTTGCCCGAAAAGTTTTTGTGCGGCAAACTTTTCCCCTACAAGTTTTCTGTTTCTTGGTTACTCATTATCAACTCTCACGAACTCTTAAAACATGAAGACTTTCTTTTTTTTGGAGGTGAAAATAAATTTATTTTGGAGAAAAAGTCACATAATTTTTATTCAGACTCATTGATGAGATCACTCAATAGGAAACAAAAGTGTCGAAATTTCTGTGCACGAGTTTTCAGGGATTTTCCCCCAATTTTCGACAGATCAAAATTTTGGGGGTGCGCTTCCATCCCCAGTTCCTACGCCACTGAACATATTTACTAAATTTTATGAGTCCAGGTTGCTATCAGACGTAACACTTATTTTCATTAGCCTTGAAAACGAATGCTGCAAAAAGTCGTCTGTGCAATAGAATCTTAAACGTTCCTGAGGGTGCTCAAACAGAATAAAGTTGGGAAACCACGTTCACTGGTTTTGCCGTGAAACGTAGGTGCCACTTTTTCGCATAAAGCTTCAAGTGTCAGAGACTTTTTCAAGTCTTTGACTCGATTCGAGCATTTCTTGGCTACAGTTCCAACAGCCCGTAGTTTTCCACGACAATAAACTAAATGATGGCAATTTGCCTTTCATCAACAGCACAAACGGTGAAGTGGTTTCGGCGATGTGTGAAAGACGTAAAAGACACAGCTAAATAAACCCGTCAATGTGAGTGTGCTGGTGAAGGTTCGTCAGGTATTAATTCCTTTTGAAGAAAATATAGCTTAAGATACTTGTGTGTCCGTGATGCAGCTGTTAAGATTTCCGCAATGAAGCGAGTGGTTCAGTAAGTGGTACTCCTGTATGGCAAAGTACTTCTGTGCGAACTCTGGCTTCACAAACATTCTTTATAAAACCAAGATTGTACAAATTGCTTCGCCATTTTCAATTCGCTCAAATAGCTGGAAAAAGCCACAGGTGCGCAGCGTCAAACACATCTAAAACACAAAACGAAACTTTGTGAAAACAGTTGCTGAAAACTTCGCTCGTGTTCATGTTTGAAAGAACTGTGGTTCTTGTTTGAAAAAGAACCAAATAAATATAACATGCGGTGGTGTGTATATGGAGTTTGCGGGGACATACATCCCCTTAAAAGGTTTGTGTTCCGTGTCATTTTATCAGTCGGAAAACAAAAATGGTGTTTGATGAATGCTAAGATTTATTTACAAATAAACTTGCACCCAGCGGGCCCCGGTGAAATTGCTTAGATACGTTGCTGGTACAAAAAAATTGCTTCAAAAAGTTTAAATGGAGAGCATTCAAGCAATCTGGCGCAACATGACAGAGTTTTCGGATTTTCAATCTTTTCTCGGGATGAAACTTTGTGTTTTTTCGTTTTCTTTTAAAAGAAAGTAAATATAATTGATGGCAGCGAGGTGATAAAACCATAAGAGTTTAAAATTTGTTATTTTATTTTCACCACACATTTTTATATTGCAACAATACACAAATTTTAATTGCTGAGATAAACGGAAATTAAGCTACGACCCATTAGCAAACGAGCTGACATGATAGTTTATAACCTAACTTCGGTTATATTTAAGTTTGTTGAACTTCTGTTTTTTGTGTTTGCTCATTTCTACAAATATGTTGTGGTAAAATTTTTCTGGTGTGAAACACATGATGATATCACCGTGTTTCACACCAGAAAAATTTCGTTCAATTGTTTTTATTAAATTGGCGACTCTTGCTTAAGAATAAAAAAGATCATCATGTTAATTAAAACAAGGTGCAAAGCCTGGATAGAAAGAAGTCCCAAGAAATTTCGTAAGCACGACAACTTAAATTGCAAAACCGCAACTTAGGAAAAAAAACGGAGAAGCACTTTTCTAACACGAAAACCTTCCATTTTCTCATTACGATGCAAAGAGTGTTCCTCCAATGTGGGAACCATCATGATTCAAGCTATATAGCCTATAACATGATCACCATTGCGTTCTTGCCTAAATCCCGCTTGCGTTGGACAAAACGACCAGGTCATAGTTTCCTACATACAGTATCTTCATGGCAGTTTGCTGTCAAAAAAGTAGGATAAGAACAAGTAATGATCTGTATGTTCAAATATTAATCTTACTAATCAAGATTTGTGCTTTTCCGAAGTTAGTTACAATTAGCATCTCGTTTTGAGACAAGTCAACAAGTACGCATCCTTTCAAAATGATTGACTGAAGCACTATACCTACTTGCTNCGTTTGGAACGGCATACGCCTGTCCACTCATCAGTAAACGGTTTGGAAATTGGTCANATTCAAGCGAAAAGCAAGCCTGCGCTTTGTCACAACTTTCCAGGTTAGATNAGTTTGACGAGACTAGACCNTCATAACTTTTCCCTGCATCTTGTCACGACGTCAGAAGCTGTCAGGTAAATTAACAGCTGGCAGCGCCTTCGCAAAACTTTCATCGAGTTTTTTAGGCATTATTAATTTGACTTGGCAGGTGATCGCGGTAATCCCGGGCGATGTTTGCGGCACTTTTGTTATTTAATTTGAAAAAGTCTACATCTTTGGCAAGTGACCTTACTTCTTTTTATTGTGTATCAACTGCCTTCCACAGATAAAATCAAGTTTTCAACAAACACGTACAAACCATAAGGCGTTTGTATTTCGAACTGCAAGGCAAGAAATCGTAAACCTGTTTGTGAGTAACATGTTGCTCGTATCGTTTGGAAAGGCCACTAAATTCAGCCATTATTGGTCGATTTTTGCCAATTTCTTTCAAAAAATTCTTTCTTTCTATTTTCCTCAACTTATAAGTTTTTTCAAAGCTGCAAAAAGTTACCAGTATTCCTTTGTTTTTATTCAACACCTGCATCAAGCAAACATGTGACCAGAGGCGGTCGCTCAAACCGCAACTTCCAAAATTCATCAAAATCGAATTTATCCTGAAACTGCCACAATTGCAAGCGAAGCAATACTTTTATTCGAAAAATATAAAAAATTTAAGAACTGATATTTTAAGGTTTACAAAATTTATCCACTTCTGGATAATTTTTCTGTGGTGAGTTCGACTTTGGTACTTTTTGAATATTTCTGAAAAGTAGTGTATAGCAAAGTAATGTTCCTGGCAGAATAATGAGAGCTTGGTAGTTTGTTTTGTAAATTGCTCAATTCTAACCTTCATAGCAGTCGGTGATTACGTTTAGTGTTTAGACTTGATCTCGGAAGTGAGGCAATGGTTTTTTTGTGTTTTTTACTCACCACATGAAAGTATGGCGTGTTGATTTTGCGGCATTGCAAGTAGTTGATTTCGGACATTCCGTTGTAGTGATCAGTTTTTTTTCTTTTTTTCGTGCCGCATGAACTGTTAAAGAAAGGTGCATTTGTTTGAATAAAGACAAACCAAGCAGCTTCCGTACAATTTTGCGGAAGAACGAGAAAGCGATACTCACTGACGTGTAAAGTCATGAGTGGAGTATTTTCATTAATTACTGTCAGCCTTGTGTCTGACTTTGATTGAAACTCCCCGTGCCATCAATACAATTATTTAATTTATTTCAACCACATAGCTGCGATTTCTAAATTTCCCTTATGGCATGCTTTTCATTCAGATAAACAGAAACTTTAAAAACTACTTCATCCAGCTTCGATTTTATTTTGACATCATTTTGAATAGTTAAGGTCTTGGTTTTGAATGCTAGAAAAATACTTCATAAAAATATTAGAAATATTTTTGCAACATCTGCGCAGTTTCTGAACTCACAAGAATCGTTGAAGATGATAATTTTTTCTGGAAATTTCTGTTTACCAGTGACGTGTGGCTTGAATATGCACGTGCACTTGTTGCCGTCGAAATAAGCAAAGAAACTCCGTCTGGGCAGGGGCGGATCCAGGCAGAAAGGTTAGGGGGGCGATTTCAGTAATATTGGGTAGGCAAGTCTCATAGCGGATTCGCTACTGTAAGAGGGATGAAGTATACGTCACAACACTGCCGTGACACAGCAATGGACGACAAATGGCCTTATATCGCGAATGCTGTTTTCCGAATTGTGAAAAATCATGGTGAATAAAGTCACTTTTGTAAGTCTAAGGGGTCGATCGTCCAAATCGCCTCCAGGTTCCGCCCCTGCGTCTACGATTTCTGCTGCTATCATCGGCAGGTGTAAGGTGGTAACTGAATTTGAATTTGTTGCGTCGGATAAAATCAAACTTTCCGTTCGCTTTATTCTGCCTTGAAACACCTTAGTACTGTAGTGTACAGTACTTATCTCATATTTGTTTTATTAGAAATTGGACAACAGATTCANTGAAGGTATTTCGTTATACAAAATACTTTTAGGTGTTGTTTTGATTCTAAAAGTTACTTTCTTTTACAGTCNAAAAGAATTTTATACGAATTCGAGGNATGAAGATGCGTAAGTGTTTTTTTAAGTTTTCTTAACAAGATATTCTTGATTATGTTTTTGGCATATCACGCTGAGGTTAAATGCGGTATCATGGCTTGCTATCTTTTTTTGCCAAAGAGTAGTTGTTTTAAAGGATGCAAATGCACGGTTGTCAAAAATGTAATATCTCAATTCAGTAAACACGATCGTCTGCATCACTTTCTCTCACAGCAGCTAGCAATGTCGTCAACGTTGCATCGATACATGTAGTAAAAACTGCAGCACCGGAATACGAGACAGGATTAACTCACTGCAGGCCCTAAACCAAGATCATCACTGGTTCCACAAACTTATAGGAACATGGTGTTTCAGTTTGTTTACCATTTGTGCGTGACAGATAATTTTGTTGCGACCTCAAATACCTGTGGGTTCGATGCCCTAGTACATCTCTATGAATGGGGTCCTATGCCAAAGATCCATTGTTACAATTTTGTTTGGGAGAAGCAAACACCAAAGGAAAACACGTTTTACGCATTCGACACTTCTGTGTTTCTGAACTTTTGAGTCTGAAATATGAAGTTCTTTCATCTGTTTTTGGGGAAATTCGATTGTTTAGAATTCAGGAGTGTGGAACCTATTTACTATCGCTGGCCACATAAACTCTGGAATATCATGGAAGGTCGCAAAAAATTCTAAAGTTTATCTTATATCATATCTTATGACGAATTGATGCAAATTCATGTCTCACAATGAAATTACAATAAAATACACAAGTCTTTTTAGTATAATAGGCAAATCCAAGAAAATGTGGGTAAATAAAATCATGACCCGGGCCATATTAAACAGTCAAGCGGGCCGCATATCGCCCGCTGGCCGCAGGTTCCCCTTCCCTGGTTTAGATGAACTCTTTTAAATACCGACATCTTTGTGGTTTGCTTCAAATTTACCTGACTTTTAGTTTTACAAAAAATAACGTCTTTTCGTTTTGAAAAGTTTTGGCCGCTCTGGGCCAACATGCACCGATCTTTTCATCTTTTTCTGCTGATATTGACGGTTGCCAACAAACCACGACAAATCGCAGTAAGATGAAACGCGTGGGAGTACAAATTATTAATACTGTAACAATAACAGAAGGAATACTTCGACGTTCCAACCCAGCAAGCACAGAGAATCACCAAGGAAGTCATCAAGAACAAATACAAGAAAATGGCAAACTGGAAATCTTCTGGACCTGACCAGGTTCCAGGATACTGCCTCAAACATCTCACCAGCCTACATGAAAGACTGGACACAACAACTCCGAAGTATCCTGAATGATCCCAGCTGCATGCCATCATGGCTTACAACCGAAAGGACAGTGCTCATACAAAAGGACCAAACTCAAGGAAAAAAACCGTCAAACTACCGACCAATCACATGCCTTCCAACAACCTCGAAGCTTCTCTTAGGAATCCTGGCCGATCGGATCACCCAGCACCTGAACCAACATGACATCCTAGCACAGAATGGAAGTCAACCTGGGTGCCGAGGTACAAAAGACCAGTTACTGATCGGCAAGGTGCTAACTGCAGACTCAAAAAGAAGAAAAACCAATCCGGCTATGGGATGGATAGACTACAAGGAAGCATATGACACAGTGCCACATTCCTGGATAATCCAAAGCACAGAGCTTCACAAGATTGATCACAAGATCATCAACCTTGTCCAGCAATCAATGGGAAGCTGGAACACCGTCCTGACATCAGGCGACAAGCATCTTGGCAATATCAAGATCAAACGGGGAATAGTCCAAGGAGATGCACTGTCACCACTGCTCTTCTTTGTAGCCACCAACCCACTAAGCTACATCCTCAGAGATGCCAAACAAGGATACACACTAAAAACAGGCCACAAAGTTAATCATCTACTCTACATGGATGATCTGAAACTGTACGCCAAGAAAGAAAAAGACCTGACAGCCTTGATTGAGAAAGTTCGAATCTTGACAAGAGATATCTGTATGGAGTTCGGACTAGAAGAATGTGCAAGGCAAATCATCCAACGTGAAAACACCAAGATAACGGACGGATTAAATCTAGACATAGGAATAATCATTAGGTTTGATGCCTGCAAGGATAGGAAGGTTGACCGCTGGAGTAGGACGCAGGCATCTAGACACAATCCGCAAGGCGTCGTTGATGGCAGGGTCAGCGAGGCGGGTGTGAGCACTGCGACACCAGACAGGAGCGCAGTACTCTGCGGTTGATTCAATGTACCAGGCTAAGGTGGCTGTTCGCAACTCGTTTTCCAACACCATAGCCGGAGCCAGCAAGCCGCCTCAAGGTGTCGGCGATACGTGAGGGCCTGTCCAAAGTTACTCCGAGGTATTCGGAGCAGAAGGGCAGGATTTTGTTGTTGTAGTTGACTTTTAGCTCACGTTTAGCTTCCTTGTTATTAAGATGGAAGGCTGCCGACACCGTTTTTGTAGTGCTGAGCTTTAGCTTCCAGGTCTGGAGGAATTCACCTGCGGTTGCCATGTCCTTGCTCAGCACCCCTTCCACTACCTGCCAGTCTCCAGATTGCTAGGTCGTCAGCATATGCATACTCTTGTGTGTATGATAGCGTAACATTCGTAACAGTGTCCCATTCAAGAGATCTTTATAGACCTCTCGCCACCCTTCAAAAACATTCTGTTAATTTCTACAAAACACGCTTCTTTATTTGTATTTTGTATTGTAAGGGTTTTTTATTCTGAGACGCCCAGATGATCTACCAGACCGCTTTGGTGACCTCCACACCAGTGATTAGGGAATCGAGATTTTGTTTGACTTCTCCCATGCATGACTGCCTACAAACTTCCGCAACGCACCGCTCTAAATGCAGATCTGCGCGCTTCTACGAATTGTAAATGGAGAAAAGCTTTGGTTTTGTTTGAAGCTATAGCTTTGAAGGCTTTCCTCTTCACACAGATAGCATCATTCGGCATTTTTACACACTTTTACAGTGTTGAACAATCATTACCTCAGCCACGATTTTTGAATGGGGGAAGAGAGTCAAAAAGTGGGGACCTGAGCTACAGTCACGTCGTTTAAATATACCGCAATGCTATGAAACTTGTAGGAACTCCGTCGTTTTTCAGGAGGGTGCTGGTTTGTTTGAACTTAATTCTTTTTTTTGGTGACGGCATTTGGTGGCAGGCCGAAGCCTGAAATGTGCTTCTTACCGGGGCGGTTGAGGTGAACGCTCTTGCCCAAGGAGCGCTGCGGCAATTCACTCAGTGGCTGCGGATCGCACACCCAACCTTCCAATTGGGAGGCGGACACTTAAACCACTGTGCTATTGCCGCCCCAAT
>JGI24021J15306_10008840_pt1 | contig 12414 bp, 10 predicted proteins | sample Ectturendosymbi1_FD_15306 | JGI IMG/M metagenome (IMG submission 15306)
CAGCAAAGTTACGGTTTCAGATAAATTTGTCAACTTGAAACTTTTGCTCTTTTTTGAAAAGCGTTTCATCTGTGAAGAATGATGACAACAGATGCGACGACGTAAGCGTTTGCAAACGAATACGGACTGGTGCGACAAATCACTGACGGTACAAACGCGTAACGCGTTTCGTACCAAAAATGCAGCAAACTTTCGGCAAAGAGATGGATCACAGTTGGAACTCAGAAAGAAACGTTTAAGTTTCGTGCTAGCTGACACATTATATAAAAAAAATTGAATAACTACAACAGTGGTTCTTAACATCGTTACCCCTGCGAAGAACCTGATGGATTTCAATTACCCCCTTTTTCAAAAAAATAACAAATTACAGCTTGCAATGAATTAATATTAAAAATGACCTCATAATTTGCATTCGGATGTCCATTAAAAATATCATCAATGGGAGAGCTGAAACTGTTTTTCCTATCAAGCGGTCAAACGTAATCGTTAACACTTGTAAAGCCAAACTTAAGAAAAGGTTCTTTGTAGCTGCTTTTCTTTGGAGGCATCTAATGGTTTTTACCTTACACTAAGCTACACTACAGCCTACACTGCTGCCGACCACCAGTCGCTAGATTGCGAGCTACAATGCATGAGATTCCCGTACTATGACGTCACAGAAGGCATGTTGTTATAAGTGAAAAGAAACAACGTATGAACGCACACGGAACTCTACCGTACTCTCTACAACGTTAATATTTTAGTGTAACGTAACCAAAAAAACGATGATCTACATTGCTCCCCAATAATGTCAAATTAACCCATTTGNGGGTAATTACCCACAGATTAAGAACCACTGACCTGCAACGTCAGCGTGGGTAAAGAGCCAATATCAGGNAACTTCATGAGTTAATTGAAAACAAAATCAATTTCNCTAAATTACATAGTCAGCAGTGTTCCCTCTTATGTGCGCGAACGCGCAGCAGCACCAGACGATTTGCGCAGTGAAATTTCATTCTCGCGCACCGGCAACATTACAAATTTAATATCGTAATTATATTGCATAGCCCTTGTAACGCTGAACTGGTTGTGTGTCTACATGATTGCTAAATTACATGCGCACCAAAACAAATATCTGCTCAGTGTAAATTTTCTCAGAGGGAACACTGATCGTCCGTCATTTCAAATTTCAATAAAATTTCAAATTTCAAAAAACGCATCGACTACAGCACCACTCGAAGCCAAAAACCGACACGGTCATTACGTAACTTACACCGGACCACGCGCACGCACCTGACATGATTCAAAGCGGTTCGTGACTGAGGTTTTCATTCTTTTCGTCCGACTGAGCTCGACCCCGAAAGTTAGTGTCTTCCCGTCAAACGAATACAGTTCATACACTTGATTGCGTGCGGACGAGTCTCGCACGCGCGAGATATTTTCGATCGATTGCAGGCTCCAGTCGCCGCAACTCGTAAAGGCCTCTTGCTCCGCCTCCTTGCTGGCCAGTTGCAGGAAGCGAATTTGCGACGCCATGGTTCCGCCGCCGGGCTGCGATCGGCCGTAGCCGACGCGCACGACACGACGAGGTCGCGAACCTCGAAGGGCCGAAGCCGGAAAGCAGGTTTCCGCTCCGGCGCCGTCCAAGAAGCGACAGACGACTTTTACTGCGTCGTACGCGGCGCCTCCGTTGGGATCAATCCAGTACGCACCTGATTGGCCAGAGCAATTAAAAAATTGTCACAAGTTTGGAATGCTGGGACGACCCCGCTAAGCCGGATCCAAAGCAAACACACTCACCGTTCACGTATTTCCTATTTGTTTTTTCGCTGATTAGAGCGAGGTCGCGGCACGATGCCGCCGGTCGGTCCCTCGTCCCATCCGGAAAGTGCACTTGTTGAATTTCGTTGGTGAGTTCGGTCAGGGTCTTCTCGGCCGGCAGAAGCTGAAGCACGAAGTAAAACATGTAGGTTTGCTTTGCAGCAAACGTTTGGCGGGAAAAATAGAAACAATTTTCAAAAGCACTGGCACGCACTAAGAAAGCGGACAACAGAATTAAATGTGCAGATTTATTGCGATATACTTTGAAGGTAGTGGCGTAGGTCCTGTGCAAAGGAGATTTCATCTGGTTACAGTATATGCTTCTATAAGCAGTTGCCAAACCTTTAACGGAACGTTAGAGGGCATAGATTGCTGCCTTTGACAGAAGGTGGCGCCACCAGCAGTGAGGCGGCACTGGCAATTGAGAACCATCACACCAGAGCGCACAAATCCCTCCCAAATATGCATTTGCTGTAACTGCATACCTACTGACATTACACTCTAACTACGTGAAGCACAACAATATTGCAGTTTCACTTTGTGCAGCGGTTACCACTGTGAAGTCGTCGTTAAATGTTCTTTCCGCGACAGAAGGTCCTTTCACGCTGTTGAAGTACGGTGGAGGCTGAGCAGACGTTTCTTGAATAGTGATGCTGGGACCCTGAAACAAGCGCAAGCCCACATGTCCATACTGGGCTTCAATAACAGCAAGAAGCCAGTTTGACAAAACCACACTCTAAATAGCACTTACCGGTGGCCCGGGGACGCCTGGTTGGCCGGGTTCCCCCTGGAAGCAAAGAAAGAAGCAACGTTAATATATCAGGTTTCGCTTTCAGTACAAACTTTGCCGCACAGTAAATTTCACGCAGCACTCATCACTGCACCAGATTATCACAACAGGTTGAAATATCCGTGTCACGTGACACGTCAGATGAAAACTTGTCACGAAACAAGTGAGACAGGCGCTCTCACCGAGCGCCAATCCTGTGAACAGGAAGAAACAAAACCAAGTCCGCTGTTTCATGCAGCTTGCAAATGCTGAGGTCATCACTAACAATTATCCATACGCAATTTCTACAGCACGATTTGAGGGCGTATACTTCCCACGTTTACTTTTACCGTGCACGTGACATATAAGGTGCCATCTTTTCAGCAAACTTGTGAGTGACGAATGCCGGCTGTGCTTAAATTTAAAAGTAAACAACCTACCTTCAATCCTTTTGCGCCGCTTTCACCTTCGTCACCCTGTTAACACAAGCAACAAAGCCGTCAAATTCATTCATTTCACTGTACCGCACGTGACAAGTGAAATGATTTCTACCTACCGCGAACCCACGTTGTCCAGCAGGTCCACGTCGCCCCTTGGGCCCAAGTGTTCCTTGTGGACCGACGGGCCCCTGCAGAGTCAAACGAAAGCTTTTGAAATTGGAAAATGACAGAACCACACTTTACGATTAAAAACATAGTCGTGCGGTTGCCGCAGTGGTTTTACTTCAAAGTGACCTAACACACACACGCCACACGAAAACGGAGGGGAAGGGTTTTTGCTCCTCATTGACTCCCTCACCAAACCGCACAGGGATGTCACAGTAAGAGCAAGAGGCCTATCCTCCACATAGTGGCCTTTGTTTTCAACGCGCGCGAAAGAGCTTAAACACGACTGCATTGTTCGGCGGCGATCGAAGAATACTCACGTCATTTCCGCGGAAGCCGTCCAGACCAGGGGGTCCACGCCTTCCCGGGTCGCCTTTCGGTCCCTGAAAGAATCAGAGTATCTTATAGGCGCAGTGCATTCGTGTCGGCAAAGATTATATTTCTCTAACCCTCAAAATTGTCTACTACTTGTTTCCCTGCGATTTCCACAAAGAATCAGCGCAGTTCAGCAACACAGATAAAAAACAAATGCAGTCGGAATAGATTTGCAGACTTACCTCTGGGCCTTTTACACCTTTCATTCCCATTGGGCCTTGGTTGCCTCTAATTCCCTAAAAAAAGTTGGTTTTTAATTTAGATCAAGCCGCTCACAACTCATTGCATGTCGGTAGTAGCTTAAATGATAACTATAAGCTACATGCAACTAGAAATGTTCAAGTGGCGTTGGTTTTTTATTTGGTGCATTTATTCCATCTAAGCCACTTCGAACAAGCGCAGAGGGCTCTGTTATGCAATACTTTGCACACGCAATAGAGTGGCGCACCAAGTTGCACTGGCTACGCAAACGTTATTTCATTCAATGTACTGACATCCACTAACTGAAACGCACCTTCACTCCTTTGCGGCCTGGTGCCCCTTTGGGTCCACGAATACCGTCTCCACCGCGATGGCCCTCGGAGCCCGTTTCACCTCTAGCACCTTCGGGCCCTTGTGATCCCTGGAGTTTAAACGAAAAAGCTTTTAATAAAGAAGCATCTTTATCAAGTCGTTGAGAATTTCAGTTATCATCAATCAAACGTAGGTTTCAAACATGATTCACACATTGTAGAGTTAACCGGACTTAAAACCGGGTTGACTTTGTCTAGTTTTCGCTCTATTTCCCAGGCATTTTGTTTTAACACAACAGCGTGTATATACGAAATAGCAATAGTTCTCCGAATTTGCGAAAACGTTTCCAACCTTTATGCCGGCAGGGCCAAGTTCGCCTGGCCTTCCAGGCAGTCCAATGTTTCCTTGTGGACCAGGAGCTCCAGGTTTTCCGGGCATGCCGACATCGCCCATTTGGCCCTGAGGGAAAGAGGTGTCCATCGTTAAAAAGAAAATGAAGCAAAGCTTTAATCATTTCACAGTTTATGCACTTGGGAGTGTGACCACATATGGGTACAATTTTGGTTCTCATTGACAAAAAGTGTAAGTTTCAGAAAAAGTGAAACTTTAGAAAATAGATGAGTTTCACGTTTAACTGACCCTCGGTCCAGGGCTTCCATCTTGGCCAAGAACGCCCGTTGGCCCTTGAAGACCCTAGAAACAAATAAGAAGATGCAGGTTGGTAGACGCATAAACCCATTCCAAGCAGCCTCTGAGCGCTACCGAAAACTTTGCAACAAATCACTTTGATTTTAAGACAAAATGCCGCCAATAGCACAAGTCACGGAAAAAACTTATCTAAACCCGAACATGATTGTAAAACAAAGACAACCGAAGAAAAGCCTGTCGCGCTTTGCAACCGTGAAGACAACAACAGCCACTACTCACTGTTGGACCGCGTGGCCCAGGCTGACCAATCGGCCCCGGCAGACCAACTTTTCCCTGAAACGCAAAACCATGGGTGAATTTCGGTGCAATGCACCCAAAATCCCGGGAAAAGTTGCTTTGTTGCGGTCGAATGTACTTCGACCCAAATAGGAAATCAAAACCAAACTATGAAGCGTTTACTTCATTTTTTATTCGTTTTTACAAATCCCAAACGAATGATTTTCTGCGTGTTGGAGAAAAACATCTTATGGTCTGACTTGTTATCACTCTTCATGTGTTTCATATTCGCGCGTCACTCACCGGCGGTCCACGCTCTCCGGGCAAGCCTGGCTTTCCAGCCTTGCCTCTTGCACCCTGCAAACAATACCGTGAATTGAAGGACTCGACTACTGTTGATCAACCGCGACAGTTTCACAAACAAAGGAATAGAAATTATTTTCAAGCAACTAAACAGCCTTCAGTTTGCTCAAAACCCAGGGTACACCACAGCAGTGCGGACCGAATCGAAACCAAAAGTAAAGGAATCTGCCCTTTGTTTCGCGACGCGGACCCAACCAGTACCGGTAATGTGAGTAATAAAAAAGACTTATGTCGGTTACAGCACCATCGCGCTGCTACAGCATGCTTACCCGATCCCCTTGCTTGCCAACACTTCCGTCTGGGCCTTTTTGGCCAATGTGCCCCTGCAACATCAACGAATAGTCATAAAGATCTGACAGAATGGATTTCAAGCGCATGGTTCTGTTGACTGGAAGAGCAATCACAGAGCACGGGCTAAAGGGGAAAAAAGCAAATTCTTCGCTTGGTATCAGCGCGAGTTAAAGCAATTTCGTCGTTCGGAGATAACTAGTAGCGATTACGATGTTGATCAAGCAGGAAACGCGAAGCCATCGCTGTAAGTTGAAGTACAACAACCAGACGGGCCGGTTGGATAACCATGTCTTGGTATAGCCAGACTTTGCGGGATATCTAGAGTCACTTCGTTTATTCAGACTTCATCGCTTGGCAACGTAAGCGATACAACTTCATAGATTAAGTAGATGTGCACATGACAGGGCAGCTTCACTGCACAAACATCAAAATGAAAATTCGGTACAATCTCAAACAGTTTGGATTCTCGGCTTAAACACGTCGCTAGCAGATACGAAAACAGCATCACCTCCCGTCTCGACGAAGCGAAGCAATTAAAAAGTTATCAACTCGAATTCTGTCGCGGTTAGCTACGTAGTTGTTCCATCATAAAAACATCAAATAAAAACACAAGCTATTCTTGTGGGAACACGCTTCTCGCCAACGTAACTTATGCGGAATCATTAAAAGCCAAGGATGTATACATGCGAACACAAAACAATTGAACAAAATGTTTGTACCGGTAATCCTGTGTGCCCGACTGGCCCCTCAGATCCCATTGGTCCAGCAGGACCCTGCAAGAAATAAACAGTTCTTCAAGCTCATGAAAGAACGAAAATATTGACGACAGTAGATATGAATTGGAAACTATCGCAAAGAAACGTGCTCTTGTCGAGGCGAAGACAGTATGTCCACCAATTTGAGTTTCGTAGAAGTTTGCAGTGCGACAGTATACAGAAGTTTGCACTGTGACCGTTTGTTTCGTTTACTTTTAAGTAAAAAATGAAAACATGCCGTTGCAGATGGTATTGAAGCGAAAGAAAACCAGATGATCAAGGTTAAAGTTTTCGGCGTTACATTATTTTGCCTTTAGAGATGACGCCATACGAATTCACGAAGGCTGAATCTGGGTCAGTGATACACAGTACACGCGGAAGGTCTAAAAATGCCTTAACTTGGCACCTCAACAAAGACACAGTACCTCTTTTCCTCCGTCACCATCTTCACCGCGGTCGCCACGAGCTCCTGGAGATCCCTGCAACATGAGCAAGGCAAGGAAAAGTGAAAGGCAATTTTTTCGTTTCTAGTTTCCGCAACGCCCTGACACGTTTTTTGACATGCTCGACAATTGCGTGAGGAACGCGTGCCGAAAGATTTAGTACGTTTCGAAGCAAAAAAGAACATTTTATACGTGGAGTGTTGGAAGGACTAAAAAAGTGAGTTTGTAGACAAATGACATTGTACACAAGTCAGACGCGCTGCTACGGGCAGAAAGGCACACTCTGCTGCACCTGGGAACAAACTGCGCATGCGCAAGAAAAAATTAGCGTGTGCGTCGTAGCCCGCAAAGGAAACCTCGAAGCGTGTTGCAAGGTTGTAAACAAGCCACGATTGAAATACTTTGAATAAAAACGAAACTGACCTCGATAGGTTTAAAAAAGTAAAGAGACTGTAAAAATGGTAGACTTATGACACCAATTACCTCAAAGAAAACGTTGACACCTTCTTCTATCAATCAAAATAGCAGCAGGAGTTTGCACGACGAATGGTAGCAAAGCGACGCTACATTTTGTTCTTATAAATATTATCCCGGTTATGCAGCACCTTAAAGTGCGACATGCGCAATCATGTAGAGCTTCAGTTTACAACGCACTAGGTTTCAGAAATCAATAAAGGAATATCTTGTGGGCTCGCTTTAGGATTTTTGCTGCTTTCCATACCGTTTTTTTGGCAAAAGCACTGACAAGTTGCCACATAAATACACAAAACTGAAAAAGCGTTTGGCGGGTTCTTTGGCGAAACACTTAAAATTCAAACTTACTGGCATTCCCAAGCTACCAGGAAGGCCATGCCGTCCTTTATCGCCAACATCGCCCTGAAACCATAAACAATTAACGCGTTATGGAATAGATAGTTGACAAGAAAAGCAAAGGTAACAGCAAAGCAAGAGCCTCGATGTGATTCAAGAATCGATACAAAAGGAGTTACTTTCACCTTCCATTCAGTATTACCGTCAAAACAAACGTATTTACTCAGTTTTGCCAACTTCAGTTCTTTGAATTTAACCTCGTTCATTCAAAGCAATGGTTCAAAACCTGCTGTACAGCAGCTGCTAACGATGTGTGAAAGTTGTCATTGATTAAGTTTCTCTAAGCAACTGATTTTTACGTGGCTTGCTTCCATAACTTGCAGCTGGCGCCTTATCCGGCCGCAAGGGTTATCACATGGCAAAAAGTCCGCTTGAGCAGCAAGTTCACTCTTGCGCCCAGCCTCGACCAATCTCTGAGAAGGACAAGGCACGAGTCGACTTGATTGCACCTCCAAAGTGCATTCGAGCCCAAAGCGTTTCATTTTGAGTAAGGTTTGAGTGGGGGAAAAGCGTTACAAGAAGCAGATTTGCTTCGCGTGATACGTAAGTTACAGCGCAGGCGCTTGGAGCAGAACATTTGAAGATGTAACGCAAACTTACGGGAGATCCCGGGAACCCCTTTACGCCACTTCTTCCCGGCAAGCCTTGATCACCCTGCGAAACAGTAACACGATTGTAGTTACAGGTGTGGGTGAAAAATTACCTTCAGTTTGGAAAATTTCTTTCACTTTAGATGAAGTAGTTTTTCCAAAACCTCTCAGACAAGAGGAAATGATTCCGCAACAAAAACAGTAATGTAAGCAAATTGTATGGAACTGTAAGTAGCTCAAAGGTCATGGAACAGACAAACTTGAAAACATTCATATACATATACTCCACGTAACCAATAGTAAGTGTGCCATTACTCTACATGGCAACAAGTATGTTCACAGACTAGATTCAAGGTAGGTTTCACAATATTTAGGCCAGTCTATCAAAGAAAAAAACACACAGAAACAATAATATGTATTTAGCTGAAGTTCGTGACCAAGAATGCTTGAGTGGCTGGAGAAATCGCGATTTAACATTTTGTGAGTGTTGTTTCCGACTTTGCATCGTTGCAAACGTTGTGACGAAAGCTGTATCGAAAACTTCCGCAATGTACCGAAAACTTGCTCACAAATACTGTTGGAGATGCTGTCACGATACATCGGTGTCGAAAACAGTGCCGATTTTTAGAAACACTGGATCAGGCAACTATTAGCCCACATTGCAGTGTGCAAAAAACGCAACAAATACACAATATCAACAAAAGGCTGCATGTAATTGCTAATTATTCTTAACGTCTTTTCTCTATCCAGCCCTGATGCCCGGAACTGTATAACGACGATGTCACTGTCGTGAGTTTTAAGTCATGGGTACTGATTCGGTTGTCTTCGTGAGGAAGCTTGATTCACGGAACATAACAAAAAGTCGTGCTTTTTTATAGAAAACGCGTCATCGATCAAGACTGAACTAGCTGTAGTGTAGACAAGGAGAATATCACCACACAAATCCTTTTTCAGAATCGTACTTACTGCATGACCTTTCAGTCCATCCATTCCAGGCATTCCTATTTCACCAGGTGGGCCCTACGTATATGGAATGCAGAGTAAGACCACCAAAAATTAAAGCAACACGATGCAACTCCGAAAAACTAAATTCACCGTGAACATGAACAGTGGAGGTTCATCGTTCCGGGGTTACCAACGCCGGAACACTGTTCTCACAACTTAATTTCCTCAATAACCAGATCAGATCACATAGACGCTCGTCCGACATCTTTTGACAAAGGTAAAACTGCTGCTTATTCACCTGCAAACCACGTTCACCCCGTGCTCCTTTTATACCCTCTAATCCCCGCTCGCCTGACTCCCCCGTCGGACCAGGAATCCCATTAGGGCCAGGTTCACCAGCTTCACCCTGAAAATAGGCGTACAGTCGGTTTAAAGAATACATGGCTGGTTACAACGTATAGGCAATTTTGGAAAAAGTAAATTAGGCCTCAGTTTATCAGCAACACCAGCTGTGCGCAAAAACTTTGATCAACTGACCTTTTTTCCTTTGGTTCCCGTAGAGCCTTGAGCCGCTGGTTTGCCGTGAACACCCTGAACAAAATAGCCTCTTTTACGCAGCTATTCGAGTCTCACTTGAATCAGCGGTGCATGGGGAAGGATAAGCGTTTAGGTGCACAATCATGATTGAAACTGCGCCAGGCACACAGGCTACAAAAACACCGGCATTGTGCGGTAATTTACGAGAAACGATCGCAGGAACTGCAGCGTAATCCAACACGCCGAGTAACTGACCTGTATTCCTCGAAGGCCTCGCTCGCCGTTAGGTCCTTGCGGACCAGCTTCGCCCTGCAAGAATAATTAAATCGCGCTTTGCAGCGTAAAGAATTGGCAAAATGGCAGGGAATCCAGAAGCGTGCGGCACAATATCCTACCGGTTCCTGGCAACCGAGGTTGTTCACACCGGAACTGCATCTTGCTCAAACAACCCTCATCGATTTCATACAAATGCAGGAAAGCGGCACTCGACTTGATTTAACTCACTAATTCACACAAGGCGAAGAGTCAAAGCATAAGGTTTTATACTCAGTCGTTTTCATCCCCAACTCACGTTTTCTCCTTTCATCCCTTTTTGTCCGCGAGGACCGGCCTCACCGGACTTTCCTTTGGAGCCGTCGAAGCCAACTTTGCCATCATCGCCACGCGGGCCAGCAAGACCAGGAGGCCCCTCGCGGCCCGGAGGACCTTCTTTGCCGTCAACACCCTTGTCTCCCTGCGTAAGAAGCTTTTTAGTAAAGCCCTTAGAACGCAAACATCACGATATTTTCAACCTTTGCGAAAATGGTGCGTGTTTCGCGTGCGGTAGATCTGGCGATGTGACGTAACAACCAAACGCTTCAAACGATAGGATCTCATTAAAAACTGAATATGGGATAAACTGAGCCGATCAATTAAATAGTTCGATGAACTGCAGTGTGAGCTCGTAGCTTGATAAAATGAGAATCGGACAAGTTAGCATTTTCCGAATGTAACTCGAAGAAGACAAAACCAAGCCGAACGGACCCTGCTGACATTCAAATTCGATTAAAATCAAACCGAAGCCAGTATGCTCGTGCGTTCAAGTAAATCTGAACTAACCAGGGGTCCCTCCTCGCCTTGAGCTCCAGTTGGTCCCATTGGCCCATCAGGACCCTGTGAAATAAACCATCAAGTAAGCTTACTTTGTGAACGATAAATCATCAAACCAGAAAGAAAATACGGCAACATTCCAGGTGCAGGCTACAAACTGTAACAGCAAAATCGACGTCATCCTAATTAGAAGCTGCGTGACTCAGATTTGCAAAAACGAGACAATTACGAATATTCGGTAAGAGGTACTGTACTTTCAAACTAGCCTGCAGCAAACGCATTGCATATCGGATTCGTTACTTACCACCTCACCAGGCGCGCCAGCGTCACCTTCCGGACCGATCAACCCTTGATTTCCCTGAAACGCAAAACAATGTTTCACCGCCATTGCCAAACACTTCGTGGAAACCTTACGGACCTGCACAGCCCAGTGATGTATTTGTCGCCAACTTGCGGAGCACCAGCGATATTTGAACCTGCCCTTTTCAGATAGATGAACGCAAAACTGGGCACAGAAAATAACTACATACAAGAAAACAATCGTAAAGTTTGTGAGTTGATCTCGATTCCAACAATGTTTGGTCTCAATTCACGCAGATTTTCGAAGTGCTGAGCAAAGAAGCTGGCTTAGCAGAAAAAAACAAAACTCTGTGATGTCTTAGGCAAGTTTAGTGTCAATGGAACAAAGGTAGAAATCAGAAAACCAGAAATATGTTTTGCACTTAGGCAGTGTTTCTTAACCTTTTTCTACCTCAGCACCCCTTTTGGTCACGCCCAAGCAGTCCAGCACCCCCTGCCATTGGCTAACACCTGGTTACTATAAGGATAAAGTAAAGACAAACGTATTCCTTTCACCTTTTACCGCCACATATGTAGCCTTCCCAGCACCCCCTGAAATTGATTTCAGCACCCCAGGTTAAGAAACCCTGCACTAAGGTGTCAGTGGACACGTGGAAATTTCCCTGTAGGCTCCGCAGTACAGACGTGATAAAGTGGCACTGAGGACCACTGCATCAAAAATGTAATACAGACAGGTTGTTAGTTTGCACTTACACTACAGTGAAAACCTAAGTTGGGCCGCACAAAATCTTCGACTGGGCCGCCCGCGGGTCACGGGCTGGACATAGCTGGACTAGACACTAGATTGCTTCTGGCGGCTGACAGGGGGTCATCTGGGATAAAGCGAGATTTCGCTGCCAAACGCTCTGGATTTAACTCGCATAAACCCTCCCCTGAGACGTAACCGTAACAACCGATGATAAAGGAGGAAGTCCGAAACCCCGGTTCATTGCGCTGTGACGCAGCGTGAACAATTCCAAGGTTAATCGTGGGAGGATTACGATTAAATTCGTAACGTAATCGATTGCGATTGACGATTACAATTACCACATGTCTGCTGCCAAGCTTGCCGCCACATATCCAGATGCGCATCGACACACGTGAGTATTTCGTAAGTCAAGCGTGACACTTACTCCGGTCACACTCCGAAAAATGTGACACTGTCACAGCATACGCTCTTACCGGATATCCGTAAGGTCCTTTTTC
>JGI24021J15306_10008841_pt1 | contig 12414 bp, 5 predicted proteins | sample Ectturendosymbi1_FD_15306 | JGI IMG/M metagenome (IMG submission 15306)
ATAACCAAAAGATAAACCTACAACCTAACCTTAACCCTAACCGTAGCCCTAAGCTAACCCTAATCCTAACCTAACCAGGTAACACTAACCTACCCCTAAGCTAATCCCTAACACTAAGCTTTAATTCTAACCTAGCTAACCATAATCCTGACCTAACCCTATACCTAACGTAACAACAACACTGACTAACCCGTAAAAAGGTAACACCTATACAGAGCCTGAAAAAAAGCAAAGAAATAAAAAAGAAAGTCGGCAAGGCGAGAGTCGATAAACCTTAAAGCTAAGCCCTAACTAACTCTAACTCCAAACCCTAACNCTAACCNCTAACCATAAACCCTAACCCAAACACTAATCCCTAACCGTAACAGTAACCCTAACACTTAACCCCTAAGGGTTAGGCTAACCCCAGCACTAATGCTAACCCTTAACACTAACCCTAATGCAAACCCCTAACCCTAATGCTAGCCCCTAACTATAACCCTAATGCAAACCCCTAACCTTAACGCAAACCTCTAACCCTAATGCTAATCCCTAACCGTAACACTAACCCCTAATGCAAACCCCTAACGTTAACCCCTAATGCTAACCCAAACGCTAATCCCTAATGCTAAACCAAAGCCCTAGCCATAATAGAATGCTAACCCTAACCGAACCCTGAAGCTAACACGTAATGGAAAAGTTTTTGAAAAAGCAAAAAAAAGAAAAGTCACTAAAGGTAAGATTCGAACCGAAAACCAATGGCTTACTAGACATGAAGCATAACCACTACACTATAAACAGCACACTGATTGCACGACAAACTGACCTTTTCGTTTGAATTGTGTCAGACTGGTGGCACAATACTATAGCTCCAGCCGATCTGTTGCTGCTAGAATGTCGGTGGTAAAATAGACACTACCTTTGAAAAAATGTTACTTTTCAATGGAATGCCCATCACGCGCTTGAAAAAGATGCATTTTTTCAAAGCATAACTGCTAGTGTTGCAAATATCCCGTTGTATGTTTTGTGATGGTGTGCATTCATCTTATCCATTTTCCAAAGACATTCAATACATTTTAAGCCTGCGGATTGTGTACGTTATGCTGGGGTCTGTTATATGTTGAGTCTCATACTTCACTTATGCACTTTCATGATTTCATACAAAAACAACAAGTGCCTTTTCAAAGAACATTAGAATTGACAATGTATTGCATAAATTACATATAAACTTGATATTATTGCTAAAATTTATTATGGGAACTGTGGTAGTGCGTATTAAGTATGAAATGGTAGTAGAAGAGCCATTCCTTAGGGTAGGTACTGTAATTGCCAATACAATAATGCTCTTGGTACATTGAATTGAGGCCAAATAAAAATCTGCTGCTCATAGGCATCATGTTGCATCTGCTAGCTAGAGTGATTAATAATGGTTTAAAGCATTTGTTCTAAGAAAGATACTGGCAGGCATTGGACTTTGACAAACATGTTGCTTGCTCTGCTGTTGGCTTAACTAACTCAAACTGTGTGTGGTTGCACATAGCAAATGGGTGTAAACTAGATGCATCAAAATAGTTATTCAAAATTTGTATCAATTGTTTCTTGCCCAGACTCTGGTACTTGAATCAAGTACAACTTGATGCAGCAAGAACAAAAATGAATCTGTATCATTTGGGCTGATTTTATGTAGCTTGTTAAGTTGTAATATTTTGGCAATTACTGCTGAATACAATGAAAGCATAAATTTTACAAAATGACTGTAGCATATGGTTTAGGTGTTTAGATATTCACAGGCTGTTGTAGCTTACTGTACACACAAAACATAGTATAGGTGTACTGGATAAGTCTGTCCCTAGAGGACAACCAAGTTAGTTGGCAACTTTCCGCCTAAAAATTTACAAAAAAGTTATTCCTTCTTTGATATCTGTCAACTGTCACAAACTCTTAATTATTTAATAGGAGTGTGAGAACATACATATAACAAACTTTACCATAGGCCTACTGCTGATGGTGATGATTCTTAGGATTTGTTGTGAAGGTTCAACCCAACAGAGCAGGACAACAATATGTAGGGAACAAAATAAACTCAACTCAACAGTTCTGTTACTATGAATGATGGTTTTTCTTCATTGCTGATAGAATAGCTATCATTTCAGAATATTTCTAAAAGGATCATTGCTGAAGCTTTTAACTACAGAGTCAAAAAGCATTTAGCTAGTCGAAGACCCCATTGTTTGAACTATAAGGCAAAGAGATTTTTATAAAAAATGGGTTTGATGTCCACGAAATCTCAATGTAAGGTCTCTGATTTATTGGTCACATATGAGTCATTATGTTTTACGTGTCATTTCCAACCTGTTTCAAATTTGCTCATTATTTGTCAAAAAATATTAGCATGGTTAAGGTTTGTATTATTCAACTAAAAACTATAGCTATGTCTGAAAATACAATGCTTTTAAGATTTCGCATCGTTTTGTTACTTGATTTTGGTGTTTTTACATAATTTTCAAGGATAAATACTGTATGGGTCTCTAGGTTTACTCATCTTCCTCTGCACTTGTTAGTCCAAAAGTGTGATCTCCAATACCAGACTCCCTTAAGTCTTCTGCTGCTTTTCTTTTAAAAAAGCAAGGAAGAAACAAATTTAATGAGCAAGATAAATCATTATGCATTTACCTAACATTCCACTTGAGGAACATAAGATAATGCTGCCTCTACTGGTTTCAGCAATTTCAATAATCGAAGTTGTTGTTCTTTATGAATTTCATCTGTTATTGTTCCTGGTACTCACCAAAAGTAGCCTACTACAGAAAAAAATACACTCCAGAAATGTTTTCTACTTCAAATATTTTTATAGTTCTTGTCATATCTACAATTTCTTGACCAAGACGAATTCCCTCAATGAGACCAGATCCATTCCTTCATGCACATAATATTAATAGGCACTCTTTCCATATGTACTTTTACTTCACCATATTTTTGTGTTTGTTTGTCCTTTCAAACCTCCCTATTCTTTCAACATTTTATAGCACTTGTTATAATGTTTTCAATAGGGTTGGTTGACTAGATGACTTGCATGGGCTTCACCAGCCCTATGTGACACAGTGCCAACAGTCTTTGTTTATACTGATCAGTCATTTTGCCATTGTGCTCACTTTATTCTAATTCCCATTAAAAATTGGCTACTTTTAAGGCTATTTTTGCATTTTATGAGCTTTATTAGCTGAGACAATAAATAATAAATCTCATTATCTCACCACAAGCAAATAAATTTTTCAGTTTGACAATGACAATCAATGGATTCATATGACGTACCAAAAATTGAAACAAAAACAGTGAAAATTATCTTCGTACAACTTTTTAAATGCAAAATATGTACATGCATTTTTGATAATGTTGCCACATCATGAGAACAAATTAGCTGAGAAACACCTACAACTTTAAAGCATCATATATTCAAAACCACTCAAGATTTTAAGCTGAAATTTTAATGCTAAGTTCAATCGCACTACAAAACATTTGTCACAATTGTTTACAAGTTTACAGGTGTCAAACTGGGAACTGTAACTTTTAGTTTAGAGATGGTCAAACTGGGAACTGTAACTTTTAGGATATTTCATATGGAATTACCCATCAAAACAAAATATAGTCAATCAATGCACCTACAGTACTTTATGATAGCCTTGACCAGTAGTTTTTTTAAGACAAAGTACACTAGGTGGCCAAGCCAATTTTTGGTCTTTTTTTGGCCATAACTTCCCAACCCATAGGCCTGCAGGCTAATCAAGGTCTCTAAAGGTTTAGAATAGCTCCTAGGATTTATAATGAAAATCACAGCCAATGAAAATGATATCAACGACATGCTGCAGACGTTTCGATTTATCATCATCAGTGCGTTGCAAATTGCTCCTAGGATATTTTCAAAGATAAACCAAGTAATTCCCTGTGTACTTTTCACCCAGGACCCCAGAATGTCATCTGGAACTCATCTCCCCAACTCACATTCTCTTACCCCTAAATTTTCCTTCCAAAACAGCCTTTTTTTAAGAGCAATGTGGTGTTGGGTTCTTCAGACATTGCTGAAGTGCAAAAACCAGATCGGAAAAGCTAAAGGGAATGCAGGAAACAAGTTTTTTGATTTTCTATGCAAATTGATGACAAAAAATCAGTACAGCAAATGCACGAATATGGATTTTTCTCAAAATTTTCAAATGTAAAGGTATATTTTTGTCAAGTTCATTCGATTCCTTGCTGTCTACCACATCCAGGGATGTTTTGACTGGCTCTCTGGCCCAATCTGTTCAAGAGTTATGGCCGATCAGAACTTGGTTGGCCATTATAGTAACCTGNGTGGGTCTTNAAGGGTTTTAAAGCTAAGCCCTAACTTCAAACCCTAAACCTAAAATCAGTTTTTTTTACTGGAAAATGTTAGGAACCCAGTATGGACCTGTACGGCCCTGAAAATTTTCAGACTAAATTTCATATAATTAGAGTTGTTTTGAGCACCAGCACCATAGAAAAGGAATCGCATATTATCGACCCCACGGATTAAGAGAGGCATGCAATGTGTCTTTTGTATTATGCGTAACAAAGCATCCATTCTTACCATTTCATAATACTGATTGCAGTATCTGTTCAGATATTTCCCTTGATAATTTTCTCCAATTCTAGGGACTCAATTTTCAATTCTTGGGCCAGTTCAGGTCCCTAAAACATCTTGAAAAAACTTTGCCTAAAACACTAACATCAAAACCAAAAACCTGAGCACAGTGTAGAGATGACTCAGCGAGATCGATCTATTTGCACATGTTCACCCTACTATCATATAAAGGAAGTCTGAATGTATTTTCTCTTTGTGGTGATTAACCTTAACCATGCACTGAATCATGTGGAAGTCACCTACCTAGTAGTAGACTTTCCATAGCCAGGCTCCTTAGACACTTAGACAATTTAAAGGTTGGTGCTTGGCATACCAGCATTTCTGTTCGAAGCTAAAGATTTATAAAATGTAATTTTGAAGTGTGGTTACAGGAGTGATTCTGTTTGAAATAAGCAGTTTTTTTGGCTTTGCCCCAATGGAGATGGGTCATCTAATATAAGAATACAAAGGGAAAAATATAATTGCTGTGGGCAAATGCATTGGTGTAATATTTTAGTTTATATAACTATCCACAAGTACGCCTTTGGTCAGAAGCAAAATTTTTGTGTATCTGTTCCTACTTTTCAGTGTTGTCCTCAAGAAAATGATTTGAAAATGCAAGTATTCCGAAAGTTTCAACCATCTCAGTTTTTTTCAAATTTCTTTTCATTAGAGTTCTAAGGTGGAGATATATATTGATGGCTGTATGGTCTGTCATGGCGCATGAAAAAGTTACAACTTTTTTTTTAGTTGGTCATCACCTCCACTTTCGGGAAAACATATTGTTTCTGATGGACTTCCTAACTTGTGTCAAACTTTTTATATTAAATCAGTGGTTCCCAGGCTGTGGCATGTGTGAAGGCTTATAAAGTGGTATGCAAGTAGGCCTACCTTCTGTTTTTCTTTACCAAAGAATATATTCACAGCTTATGTTTTTACTTATCAGGTTCTGTCAATAAATTACTGCATTTTTGTGTCTTTCCATTATTGTTTTGTTAAAACGGCCAGATTATGATTTCTCACAGTCATTTTGTTCATGCCATATTTGTGTCAAGTCTGATTTGCCAAACTTTTGATGAATAATATTTGGTAGTATGTGTAATGTGGTGATAGTATGGGACATACAAATGGTATGCAATCAGAAAAAGTTTGGGAACCATTTGTGTAAAGGGTAGGTCATAAGAATGCTGCAATTTTTTCTCAATTATGACAATGACCTGGGCATGTTATTTGTCTGGGTGACTCAAAGGTTAACATGAAATTCTTGTGTGAATGGCTCACGGACTCCACGGAGAATGGGTGCAATTCATTTTTAAAATTCAAATAAACATATTGGCATGTTAAAGTAATTTTTTTGTTTTTTTACATTCAGTGGTAGGTCTACAGTATTTTCAACTAACCATTTTGGGTTTTTCATTGAATTGTTATTACTTGCTTATATTTTATTACTTCTTGCTATTTTAATATGTAAGCTGACACTTCTTGTTTCGCACAGTTGAGCTAATTAACCTTCTAGGCTTGGCCTAGCTGAGGCTTGTAAATACCTGATATCAATTTTTAGCCTAGGCCTGAATACACAGACAAAGATAACAACTGTTGTTTGGTCTTCGTGGCTGTGTTCCAATGGGTCGATCAAGATCAAGGGAACGTGAAGCAAAACGTTCACGTTCCAGGTCACGAGAAAGAAAAAGATCTCGTTCTCGTGAAAGAAAGATCAAAAGAAGATCAAGAGAAAGAAAACGTTCAAGATCAAGAGAAAAGAAATCTAAAGATAAGCGAAGGTCAAGGTCACGTTCTCGTGAAAGAAAAAGGCAAGCAGAACTATGCAGTTTGTTGTTTTTAAGTTTAATTTGACAAGCTGTAGGCTTATATACAAATACAATTTAGAAATGTTGTTGTTCAGCTTGGGCTAATCTTCTGTAAGGATGAAACACACAAATTTGGAGCATTGGGCAGGGTTAGCAGATGATTTATCAGCGCAATGGCCAGGTGAAGTCTCAAACGGCCAGATCTTTGTGCTTAAGGCCAAACATTGTTTTTATTTATTTTTAAATATTTTTGTTTACACAATTCACCAAGTTAATATTGTATGGCTTACCAGATTTTGATTTCTAAATCTAATTCAGGCTAGCCTACAAATGTACTCAGTAACTTTATAGTCATTAAACCAAAGAACTTTTAAATAATCTTCCTTTGGAAATTTTGAATGTTTAACACCTTGTCTTCTGGCAGCTATGGCCAAATCCAGCAGTTACCACGTGTTTTTGTGCGAGAATATCTCTGCCGACGATTGCATTAGAAAGCTGTTCAAACACTCAAAAAGACTTGGCTAGTCTTTACGTCTGCAACGAAAAAAGGTTTTTGGATTTGGGTTTTTTCTTTTTGTGAGTGACGTCATAAGTGGAGTTGTTTTAGCCTTTTTGGCCCATACCATATGGCCCTAGGCCCAAACCGCTAGATGGTAGTAATTCACTCAAGTTTTTATTGGAAACTAGGCTAAAATCCAAGTAAAATTCATACTTTGGTCAACTTGCTGGGGTTCTGGTTCAAAATTTATTATCTATAATAAACAAAATCAACAATTAATCCACTAATTAGATAACACAGGTTAACAAAAAAAAACATTTTGTAATAACCGAGAATATGACATAGCTTTTTTAGATAACATTTGGGTGCTGGTTCCAAGTTTGGTATTCATTTTCTTGTGGCACATCACATTTTGGAGTTACAGCAAAAGGCTTTTTTAAGGTATATTAACAGTTCTATGCCAATATATTAGCTTTTGTTTCCACGTGAAAAATGACCTGATAATTCAGTCTACATAAAGTTTGTTAATTTGTTATGAATGATCAAAAAAACAAGTTGAACAAATGAACACAGCACTCCTGGTCTTGATAGTGGAACTCATAAAACTTCTATAAATGTTTTGAACAAGGCTTTCTTTTAAAAAGTGTGGCTGGATCACCACAAGACTACATCCAACAGGCAATAACATTATTGATTCTTTTTAGAACCCCTGGTATCTTGCTTCCATAGCTTGAATATTATTCACCCTGGTAGTCACTCATGGCATCAAGGTTTTCCAATAAACACTGGTGTGAATGAAGAAAATGCATATTTAGAGATATATGCAAGCCCATCTCAATGTAAGCTAAAGCAATTCTGCAACTCCTGCTTAAAAGCAATGAGCCTTAATATTTCCTATTAAGATCGAGCATATCCACCTGAATGCCTTCTGAGCTTGTAACTCCAGTGCATTCTTAACTGGACATTCTTAACTCGAAGTTCCGATCTGTCAAAACCTCTACAAATCTATAGACCTACAAAATTCCTTTCATTGAATTTAGCTTTCCCGAGATCAGGAAACTTGTCACACAAATGTTTAAATTAAAGCTACTGGAATTGCATTTGGCCATTGCTTTCACAAAATTTTTCATCAGGCCCAATTTTATATGCACTAGGTGACATCAAGACTTATCATGATTTGCTAGTGGAGGATGCTGAACTCCTGAACACTGTTCACTTGAGGAACATATGAGTCTCTTGTGGACGAATGTTGCTTTTCATAGTGATCCCCAGTAGCACCTAGAGTGGTTGTCCCATAAACATAAAAAACAGCAGTACTTGGTAACTCCTATGTGCATTCCCATTAATATGTTTATGACCTTGAGAGTTCCGCACAGGCTCCACTGGAAGTCAATATAGCCAACTAAAAAGCATTCAAAACAATCTGATTTTTATCAAACTATTCATTCAAATTAGCAGAATATGCAATGGGGTTTGATGTTTCAAATTGCCTGTGTGCACAGAGATATCAATATGTCACTCAATAAAACAGGTTTTTACATTTAAATCACTCAGTTAAGGTTGGTAAACTTGCTTTACTTTCGAAAATGGTAAGTCTGCTACATCAATTATTATTCTGTGTTACGTCACAATGCAAAACAATGCTACCTTCTGTTGTTCATAGGCCTGTGGTGGGCTAAGTAACTGGTAACCAAAACATACAGATATCTCAACAACTAAATGTGCTACAAAAAAAATAATGACATTTTTGAAATCAGCGTTAGAAATACTTTTAGGAGTACTTATTGCAATCACCGTTTCAATTTTGCTGTTGACCAGTGTAATTAAATATTTTATTTATGTTAGGCCATAACTTTTGAACTAGAAACGCTAGAAACTCAATCAAGGTCTCTAAAAGCGGATTCTACCCTAGTTTCTAATGAAAACTTCAATGAAATACTTTCATGTAGCTGTTGGGCCCAGGTCAGGTATCAGCAGCCAAAAATGGCTAAAAACCTACCTTACTTATGACGTCACTAACAAAAAAATGAAACCCAAAACTAAAACTTGTTTTTTCATTGCAGACTTGAAGACTTGCTGAGTCCACTAAGGCCCAACCAGTAGACGGAAGTATTTTGCTCAAGTATATATTGGTTAAACTAGGCTAGAATCTTATCTTTTGAGCTCTTGATCGACTTTCTAGCTTTTCTGGTTGAAAAGTTATGGCCTAAAATAAACAAAATAATTATGTGATTAGTGGATTAATTACTAATTTTGTTGTTTTCAGGTCATAACTTTTTTACCTGAAACCTCAGCAAGTCATCCAAAGTATCAAAAGACTCAGATTTTAGCCTAGTTTCTAATAAAAATGAATGAAATGCTACTGTCTAGTGGTTTGGGCTGAGGGCCATATGAAGTGGGCCAAAAAGGCTTAAAACTACTTCACTTATGTCACTCAGAAATAATCCAAAACCAAATAGTTTTTTCATTGCAGACTTGAAGATTTGCCAAGTTCTTTGAGGGTTTGAACAGCTCTGTAGCACAATCATGGGCGGAGTTATTCCCGCACAAAGACACACACAAAGTGGATTTAGGCTGAAATCATACCAGCTTAGAAGGTGTTAAGCACTAGTCGATTTTACTCCATAAAAAGTGTTATATACGTGACTAAGAAAAGTGCTGTTTGCTGAGTTAACTTTGTAGGTGCAATTTTCCCTGAGATGGCCGCCTCACTTTTGTTGCGTTTGCACACTTATAGTGGATGCATGTGCTGTAATCAAGCCATCACTTTGATGTTGTTACAGTAATCCGCTGTTGGATTTTAACCAAAGGTTTGTAGTTGTTAAAATCATAAAAAATGTTGTAATTGAAAGGCATACCAATGTAAGGTTTTAGGAAATAGTGATTTATGCATACTGCACAGTATGAGTAAAGGTCATTAGTAGCTCTGCACATGCTCATTTTTCTCATGTTAATAATAACAGTCGTTAGAACTCTCATCCAGTGTGACCATGATGACAAGATCCACTTGGATTTAAATATAGTTGTAGTACAATTTCAGTACTTTCAAGAAANATTCTTTCCAAGTATGGTATAATTTTACTCTATTGTTAGTGACCAGGGTTGTGGAGTCATTTTGGAGTCTCAAGGAGTTGGAGGCTTTTGAGTAGAGTCAGAGTCAAATTCCTAATAGCACCAGGAGTGAGAGTCGATTTTTTTATCTGACGTCGACTCGAGAAGTCCAATTGAATCAGTTTTTACATCACATTCTTTAGTTAGAAATTCCTGTTGAAATGGTACAATTTCTTTTGAAACTTATAGAAATAGAATTCTTGCTGTGTGCCACGATTTCTGTTGATTGCCAGTTGCTACAAAACTGTTAACAGCCAAACTTCTTTCACATTATGTTAACACGTCGGGATGTGGTGCATGATATACTCATACTTTGCAATCACGCCTGAGCCACTATTTTCATGCCACTTTGCAAATTCTCCGTAACTCGCTAGGCAATGGAAGTGGGAAAGGTTTAGGTATTTTTGGCCCAGGTTACTGGGCCCCGATTCGCTAGAGCAAATTTTTTGACTCAAGTTTTTCCTGGAAACTAGGTTATAATACGAGTCTTTAGAGCCTTTGATTGGCCATCTAGCGTGTGTTTTGAAAGTTATGGCCGAAAAATTGATATATAATTGATTAGGGGATTAACTGCCTAAGCCTACCCCACTTACGGCGTCACGCCATCACCCACAAAAAAAACAAAATTCAAAACTTTCCAATTAAAAAAATCAAACTAGAAGACTTACCACATCTTTTGACGGTTTGAACACTCTCTAGCTCAATCGCCTGGCAAGTTATGGAGTTGCAAAGTGATGGCAAAAAAGTGGCTCGAACACAAGTTTTAACATTTTGGGAGCCGGGGTACGATATATTCGTACTTTGAAATCGGCCTAAAACCAGCGGTTGTCAGTTGCCTTACCAACGCCCTAGCTCCTCCGTACTAACACCCTAGCCGCCAATTGTGCTAGAGAGCTGTTCAAGGACTCAAACGAATCGGCCAGTCATCCAGATTGCACTCAAAAAAAAATTTTTTGGTTGCGGATTTTTTGTGAGTGACGTCATAAGTGAAGTAGTTTTTGGGCCATTTTGGCTCATGTTGCCTGGCCTAGGGCCTAACCGCTAGGCCAAAGTATTTCGCTGAAGTTTTCATTGGAAACTAGGCTCGAGTCCAAGTCTTTTGAGACTTTGATCGACTTTCTAGCGTTTCTGGTTCTAAAGTTATGATCTTAAACAAACAAATAAATGAATTATCTAATTAACTAATTAGTCAAAAATTTTATGAACTTAGATCATAACTTTTGAACCCGAAACCCCAGCAGGTCATCCAAAGTATCAAAAGATTCAGATTGTAGCCTAGAATCCAATAAAAACTTCAGCGAAATACTACCATCTAACGGTTGGCGCCCAGGACCAGGTGAAGTTGGCCAAGGTGGCCAAAAAGTCCTCCACTTATGACGTCTCTCACAAAAAAACTACACACTCCCAAACAAAACGTTTTTTTTAGTGTAATCTACAGACTTGCCACGTCTTTTGACACTTCTACCAGGTCCGTAACCTGTACAGGAGCAGAGGTATTCCCATGCAAATCCACATGCGATTCCAACTGTTTTTTGCGAACCTCTTGAATAAAACTGGACGTCAAACTTTTGAGGGTTTGAACACTCTCTAGCTCAATCGCCTGGCGAGTTATGGAGTTGCAAAGTGATTGCAAAAAAGTGGCTCGAACACAAGTTTTAAAGATAAATCCACCTGGCTTCTAAGGTGTTATGGAGTTGGAGTCAGAGATCTTGGAAAGGTCAGACATTTTTCCTCCAACTCTGCAACCCTGTTAGTAACCTTCCTTTCAGTACCTAAATCTAGCCCATGCTGGTATTTCTCTTTTTGTGGTCTTCTTCGTATTCAAGAATTCCAGTAATATTAACCTCTCCTCTCATGTAACACACTGTTATTGTCAAAACTGTTTTTATTGTTGCAGTGTCATGAAAGCCTTAAAATTTTTCAAATCATGTTTGTAAGCAGTGGAGCATTTTTTGCAAAAATAGAAAATTTTGCACCCAAAGAGAACAATTTGCTTTTGATGGCAATCTCAGCCTTTTGCATGTGCAGAGTACATGTCTAGTGCAATTAACTTAAAGGACAACATTTCTGTCAAAAATATGAGGGATTGAAGGCAAACTATTCCATAAAATGGCTCTTTCTTTTTATAGTGACCCAAATAATAAATTCGTCCATTTCCAGGGATGTCTAGTCAGAGCTTGTTTTTTTTCAATCATAGACTGGATTTTCTTTAATGACTGAAAAAATCAGGTCAATTCAGTCATATGTCCAAAAATAACCACGTGAATACTGTTGCAGGAGGTTTTCATACTACAGGGTGACCCAAAAAGATGTGTACCCATGAAAATTTCAATTGTGACTTTGATTAAAAAGCTATTTATTTCAAATTACAACCACACATT
>JGI24021J15306_10008842_pt1 | contig 12414 bp, 7 predicted proteins | sample Ectturendosymbi1_FD_15306 | JGI IMG/M metagenome (IMG submission 15306)
AACACTCGCTCGCCACGGCAGGTTGTACAGAGCCCTGCGACCAAAGTTATAGGCCGCACGCAATCAGGGGATATATGCCTTCCTGAAATCACACCAATAATTATGATGCATACATGGTGATGATGCATTTTCCTTCTCTTGCTAACCTTCAATGTACCTTTTCAGATGGGCAAATGTACCACTAGGGGCACATGTACCCCAGTTTCGGAACCCTTGTTCTACATGCATTTCAATTCGCTTATAACTTCAATTCGGCAATAACGTTCTTTATACTGTACAATACCCTGGATGTGCGGTTATCGGCAAACTCTGTAGTTACCTTGCATGTTAGCTCAAGGGGATGAAGTTTCTTGCGTGTTCTGTTCTCCCAGACAAGAAACTTTACGGTAATTGCCTTTATTGGCTGAATACACTGTATTGAAATTTTTTTCACCTTGCCCTGGAAAACAGAGTTTGCCGTGACATTTTCCACTGTATTTAATATATTTTTTGCCATTCGGGATTTTTGAGCAACTTGCGCTTGCCCGGAAAAACACAAGTTACTCTGAAATGTTTCACTGTATTGAAATATTTTTATCATTCAGGATTTTTGAGCAGATTGCGCTTGCCCTGAAAACAGGTTTTGCCCTGAATTCACTGCATTGAACATATATTTTTTATCACTGAGGATTTTTAAGTAACTTGCACTTGCCCGGAAAAACACGAGTTGCCCTGAAATGTTTCATTGTATTGAACATATATTTTTTATCATTCAGGATTTTTAAGCAGCTTGCGCTTGCCCGGAAAAACACGAGTTGCTCTGAAATGTTTCACTGTATTGAAATATTTTTATCATTCTGGATTTTTGAGCAACTTGCACTTGATCTGAAAACAGAGTTTGCCCTGAATTCCCTGTGTTGAATATATATTTTTTATAATTCAGGATTTTTGAGCAACTTGCGCTTGGCCTGAAAACCACGAGTTGCCCTGAAATGTTTCACTGCATTGAAATATTTTTATCATTCAGGATTTTTGAGCAACTTGCGCTTGCCCTGAAAGCAGGACTTGCATTGAATTCACTGTATTGAATATGTATTTTTTATCATTCAGGATTTTTGAGCAACTTGCTCTTGCCCTGAAAAACACTAGTTGCCCTGATATCTTCCACTGTATTGAAATATTTTCATCCTTCAGTATTTTTGAGCAACTTGCGCTTGCCCTGAAAGCAGGACTTACATTGAATTTACTGCATTGACTATATATTTTTTATCATTCAGTATTTTTGAGCAACTTGCGCTTGTCCTGAAAACAGAGTTTGCCCTGAATTCACTGTATTGAATATATATTTTTTATCATCCAGGACTTTTGAGCAACTTGCTCTTGCCCTGAAAACAGGGTTTGCCATGAAATTTTTCAAGCCGTGGCGGCGGCCGCCAACCCCACCCACCCGCCTCGTACGCCTGTGCTTGTAGTCTACTCATTCAGGTTTTACCTTCGGTATGGCATTATCGTATCTTCTGAGGAGTTGACACTGCAAATTTTTGAGGAACATTGCAATCTCTTGAAAGATACTCCGACCAGGTCCCGTTTTAAGATACCTGATTTACAGCGGTCGTTTCAGTAACTGCCGCAACCCTTTGCATAATCCAGATTCATTGCGGTCAGGTGGGCTTAGGTTAAACCAAACAAATTTAATACCCCGTTTTTTGCGTTTTAATAGTATTTGCGATTTCATTAATAATAGCACTCAGCTTGCATTTTTTATTGTGTCACTGTGAACATTTGTAAGTTACACCACCGACACACTGCCTAGAGCCCCAGATTGAAAATTACGATATGTAATTTTTAGTAAACAAAACATATTCTATTTCATAAGAGCTGATAATGTCCACCTATAGGCGAAACAGATGCTCTGATAAGACCGTGGTGTCTGATCCTTGGCTGTGAAAGGGTTCCTTTCCTAAGAGCAGTGCTTTTCAATCTTTCGAAAGACGGTCACACTCTTGTTCAACGAAAATTTCATTCGCACAACCAACACTAGGGTTGCTGAAGTGAAGAATAGCCGCAAAATCAGATTACTCTAAGAAACGATGTAGAATTTTTTAAATAACCAAACTAACGAATACCTGCTGCAAAATAATAAGCACAAAAATGTGCATACAGCATCATCATTTATTTATTCAAAGTATGCAATTATATTAATGGCTTGGTGTTCCTGAGTACTTCTTGTAATTTTAGACCAGTTTGGTGCAACATCTTGCCCAACGCTCCTCACATTGGGTCATCTAGGGTCCCATTAAGAAGACAACTCCATATTCTTGTCTTGATATCAATCAATAACCAGAGCACTAAACCCTTTTTCGGCAAAGTAGGTGGTTGGATTTTGTCGATGAACTTGGAGCGCTTGGATTTCGAGGCAGAACCGTCGCCAGAAAGTCTTCAATAGTGGGGCTTTACGTTTGTGCAGTGGGCTTGACACTCTGCAATTTGGCAAAAACACTGATTTATAGTTTCATATTTCAATTTGGGGGGGCTTGGAGCTTTGTTAGGGAGGCTAAGCGCAACAAATCCCCGGGGCTACGCGACTGTTCCGAGGTCTTTGCGAAGGTCATCGAGGGCTCTTACCCAGATTCAGCGTGTTTTATACGGCTTCTCCTTCTTCTTTTGAGCCAGCTGTTCTAACCACTGCTTGGCCGCACTAGATCTCGGGGCAGGTGTTGAGCAACCATTCGACTGTCTCATCGTCCAGAAACGTCAGGCCGTGTAGTCCATGAGGAGGTCGATGGATTGGACATTGGAGGACAACATGGTCGACGGTTTGTTCTTCTGCGCCACACTCACAGGTGGCTATGTACGGCTAATAAAAGGTTGATGGCAAAGGTGGTTTTGTAGATTTGTGCCCAAATGCTCCGGTGGATGTTGTTCGCCGAAAATTTTCAAAATACATAAATTTGATTGTAAATCTGTAGCCTGCTGTCTGGGAAAGTAAGCTTCAAAATTATCGATCAGACTGTGCATAAGGGAGCTGGCTGTTTCGGTGAAACTCTGCTCTAGATTATGTTTCTTCCCATTTACACGCGGGCATGATCGAATGTCTCTAGGGCAATGGTGCACAACCTGCAGCCGTACAGCCGCATGCGGCCTTCGATAACGAAATTTGCGGCCGTCCACATGTAATTTAAAATGTAAGATTTGGCGGCCGTGCTGGCGCATATTGAAGCAAAACCAACGTAAGGCAAGAAAATCAGTCGACACGATGGGTAACAATCTGGATGGGGATGTCACAAAGTGTTATAGAATGAATACGCAATTTATGTTTGAATGTGTTCTGTGTTGGTTGGAACTTGGCAGTATCTCATAAATATAACTCGAACTCGTTGGCGGCCGTACTTCACATAAACAAAAGTAATGCGGTCGGCAACAGCAAAAGGTTGTACACCCCTGCCTTAGGGTCTTCAAACTCATCAGGTCTTCTCGTCGATAAGTTCACACAAGAAATTCCTGTCGTAAGTTCCACTATCTACATTATTCTTTATCTACAGATACACCACATTTCAGAATGATAAAGAAGATGCCATCGCCTCCCACTTCTATGACAAGTTCATCAAACTCACGACTTTTTAGGGCTGTTCAGTATTGCATTCACAATTTTGATAATATCAGAAATGACATCAGCTAGTTGGTAATTTTTTCTGCATTTCCTAGCGTCTTGCCTCCAACGCTTCACGGTGTATGACACAGTGGATACTCACAACCTCTCGTGCGACTTGCTCTATGAGCGCAACAACGCCATTTCGAATACCGACCATCGCCCTTGCACAATCTATGGACACAGCCTTGAATTTCAACCACGTCACACCGTGTTCTGAAACGTTATCGGCCAATTTTGCAAAGATACTGGCTGCAGTGATGTCTATGCCAGTAGGAAGATAAAACAGATAGGCCTAATGATCGACGACTTCATGCGTTCCTTGTCAGGAAAGCGAACATATGCAATCAGTTGAGCTTGCCAATGCAACGGGAAATCATAGGTAAGATCAGTCTTTTAATCGAATTGAATCTCGAAGCAAGGCACATCACGAAGATTGGCTAAAAGCGTTCGAGACAGGTGGGAAGAAGCTGACGTAACAATAGGACAAGCGGATAGAAAGTTTCGTAGTGGCTTTCCGTAACTTCTAAATCATTTCTCTGTGGAGATGTTCAAACTATTGAAATATGAGCGCAACTTCAGGCAATTTTTCGTTGTGCGCGGTACCATGTTTTACAAAAGGGTGACTAAATAAAGATAGGATTGTTTAAAATACGTTTACAACAACACAACATTTTCACCATCTGCATTCGTCCGCACGGTGTTTGTCACTCGCACCCAGTGGTGTAGCAAGGGGAGGCCCTCGGGGCCGCGGGCCCCGGGCGGCACTTTTAGGGGGGCGGCACTTTGCTGATTAAAAATTAATTTTTGAAAGGAGTTTAAAATTTATAGATTTTCCTTATTGTTGAAAAAATCTTTTTTTAGTTTTAAAAGTTCCAACTCTTCAAATTTTGTGTTTGGAAGCCCTAGACTGGTAGGCTAGCCTAAAAAAAAACATGTGGCTGTGGAGTGAGCAAATTGATGAAACGTTTACTCAAAGGTCTGTGTCAAATCCAATGTGCTGAAGTGCCCCGTGCAGTGTTTTGTCTTGAAATGAGGACTTTTTTAACGCATTACACTTGGGGGGCAAATGTGCCCCAGTCCCTACACCTTCCTCGCCAGAAAAACTATTTCCGCCATCGCAGTCAAAGGTCCTTGGAACAAATGAAAGAAACGACATTCGACGACAGATTAGCAAGTGTTAGAGCTCCGGTTGTTCGCTGCTTATATTGCCCTTCTGCTCAAAATCTGATAAAAAGTTTTGCATGATATCATGGTAAATAGTCAAGGCTAGCTTAATCTTTTTTCTCGTATCGTTGGTTCCTCAGTAACGCCCCCACTGCACATCATGACATCACTTGACATCTAGGCAGTGGCGACGAAGATCTCGCTGAGGCGGCGATAGTTCAGTGGACGAGCCCGCCTCTCAGCTGGAAGGTTGTACGTTCGATTCACTGACACTGAGTGAATAGCCGTAGCGCTCCTAGGGTAAGATCGTTCGCTCCAACTGCCCCGGCAAGAAGCATATTTCAGGCGTTGGCATGCACCTAATTGCCGTCGCCAAAATTATAAAGAAAACACTTCTTGGCACATCTTATGTTATTTTTTAACGTTCAGTTGGATATTTTCAATAAGTGCCATAAGCTGAAGCGTAGTATTAGGCTTATCAACATTAAATTTTGGCGGTTGAAGTGAGGAACTCTGCAAAGGCAATGTTGCTCAATTTCAATACAATTGCAGTTTTTCTGCATGACGTAATGGTGTCGGAAAATGACGTTCTTGAAGCGGGGTAGTGCAGTTGGTGTGTATGCGTGGGTAACTTTGAGCTCAGATTGTCGGTTTGAACTGCAAGTAGAGTAAATCAGAGCCAGCCGATAAGCTGCGTGAATTTGGTAAATGTCTCCTTTGTTCAACAGTATACGTAACATTTGCGATCACAGAAAAATTTATTTCAACAAGAAAAGCTTAGAAAAGGATGCTTGGATATGATTGTAGTTTAGGCTTTTATTAAAAAGGGCGATCGAAATGGTAGTACAACTTGGCAATGGCTGTGCTGAATAAAGATGTTCAACGCAATTACCGTCGAACGTAAGACGTAGTAATCACTGCTGAGCATCCAAAAGGCCTATGTCCCACCTGACATGGTTTGGTAATAGAGTTTTCGAAATAGACGTCTAATGGTAACCAGTCCAGTCGCCACGGGGCATTGGCGGACTTAGTCCCCCAAACAAAGCTCCAAACTTCCCAATGTGAAATGTGAAACAATATAAATCAGTGGACTTTTTGCCAAACTTTAGAATGTCAACCTCTCTGCCCAAACGTAAAGTCTTTCAATTAAAGACCTGGAGATGGTTCTGTTGGTATCGAACAAAAACAAGAAATAACACTATGCACATTGGAAGAGGTCCAACCCAACATCTAGACCAGCTATGTCCAGGCCACGGCCCAGTCGAAGGTTTTGTGCGGCCCAGTTTAGGTTTTCGCTGCAGTAAAAGTACCCTGCATTATTGACAACTTGTCCTTATTTTAATAATCTTGAATTTGAAATTTTTGATGCAGGTGGTCCTCAGTGCCACTTTGTCACTTCTGTTACCACTGCAGTTAGGATTCGAACGCTTTCAGTACATTAGCTTTAGCTAAATTTAATTTGCTAAGATCAAAGTAAGCCATTTAATGTCCGGCCCTCGTTAATATGTTATTCAATGTTCGGCCCTGGTTGAGATAGTGACATATTTTTTGGCTCAGTAAGCCATTTGGGTTGGACACAGCTGATCTAGACCAAGTCCGCAAATCACGACGAAGACTGCAAGCCAGCGCTTCTCAACTATAGCCGGTTTTAAACCTGTGATATTTTTCAAAATGGTTCCCCGCAGCTATAGAGGGCTTCGCGCAAGTGCCGACAGAGTTAACGTTTGAAGCCTTTGATATTTTCTAAGCGGATTAAACCACTACTGAAACGTGAAGTGAACAATGACACGTTTTTTACATCACTGAGATCATTTTATCAGATTTATTATTATATTCTGCTACATCCAGTGCAAATACTTTTTTTAGTTAAAGACGGGGATACTACACGAAATTTTAACAAAACAAAAATGTTTACTAAGTACGTATGCCACCATCACATCCCATGATTTTTTCGTTTGATCCCCTGGAATAAGTAAACATTTGAACAGCAATGCGGTGGGCTTACCGGAGATTAAAACCAACAGGGAAGAAAATTTGACGAAACATGTCGGTTCGTACAGTATATGCATATGTAAAGAAAGCAAAATATCGAAAAATTAATGATGAGCAAGGTGGCAATAAGCAGAAACAGCAAGACTTATAATCGACAATGAAAACAAGACTTTCAGTCTGTGAGTGTTTGATTGTGATTTTCAAGATGATTTATTAATCCTTATATCTTTTAATAAGCACGAAACATGATTTTCTCTCATTTGAAATTTTTGTAAGCAAATTTGCAGGGTGGAAAGGGCGGCACTTTTATGATCGGCCCCGGGCGGCACTTAGCCTTGCTACGCCACTGCTCGCACGACACGGTTTTCTCATCCGCACAAATGCGTACTGTCGCACAGGTTGAAGAGCACTGCCTTAGAGAGTTTTACTAAACAACGCTGCCTTGTGAAGTTTTTTTGTTACAGCAACATGTGGTAATTAAATTACTGNTCGAGCTATGTACTCACAATCCAATCACCGCCGTCTGTGTCGAAGTCGCAGTACACTTTGACAACTTCTTCGTCAGAAAAAGGGTATATCTCATACACACCACTTGTTTTTGAATCGCCATCAACATCTTCGCAGCTTTTCGGCTTGGGCTTATCCACAACTGAAACGGCTATAAAAATATGCACAGCTCTACTTTTTGTTTCAGAAAGTCATTTTTTGTGATAGGTTGTTCACACCTCATCAAAGGTAACAGCGGTAACTACTAGAAAATTCAGCAATGGCAGTTAGCAAAGAGTTTAATTACAAGAATGTTATAAGTATTTTCTTATACAAGGTGTAGCTGGGTGATGTTTTGCAAAACATAATTTTGAGTTAAAACAACTGTAGCTGGTAGTTGGTTGTTTTTTTGGTAGTGTGCATTGCATTAAAAACTCTAGTGAAGGCTTTACTTCGTAANGTCAGCAGCATGCAGCGATATCACATGCACAAAGTAAAGCGCATGTCTCTGAAGGACTCAATATTCGACCGAAACTCCAGAAAGTAAACTGACAGTCCACTTGAAGTTTACATTTCGTAGCAAGCAATAGATTTGTGATTGCATTGACAATTTAATAAACGTTGGTTTACTTTTTGAAAAAGGCTTTTATGTGCAAAATATTGACCTCCTTTCAACTGCATCAGTGTAATATGCCAAACAAATCATCATTATGTTGTAAGCAAAACCAAGCACGAAAATTGAGTTATTCTGAATTTTAGGTCAAGATTATGGAAAATAATGATTTTTTTATGAAGACCATGATCCAGCTGGATAAACTTGCAGCTTCTGCTTTTATTATATTTTGCACGCATTGTTGTAGGAGCCACTTCCATTCAGATCAGTCCCATCACCACGGGGGGCTCTGGTGGGCTTAGCCACCCCGAACAAAGCTCCAATCCCCCAAATTTAAACGTGAAACTCTATAAATAAGTGGAGTTTTGGTTAATTTTATAATCTCAAGACCCCCCAAACAAACGCAAATCCCCAGCAGAACTGTAAAGCCCCCATCTAGAAAACTTTCTGGCGACGGTTCTGATTCAGATACGAAGCTTTTTTCGATAGTGAACGTTACATATGTTACTGTAGGTTAACCACAACCATAATTATTATTAGACCAAATACATTTCACTTTCTGCCTAGTCTAGAACAAATCATTAATCTTGAAAGAGGGTATAAGTTTTTCCTTGACATACGTTTGCTCAAGTTTAAGGTTTTGATAAAATCTTCAAACTCTTTCCGCAGTTCGATGAAATCTTCTTCGAGTTGTGTGCACTGGCACAAGCTGACATCTTCACTACAGGCGCAGGCACCGAAGAAGCTTATGAGAAGAATCGTCCTCACAGTCACTGCAATGCTGAGAAATAAACCTTTGTTTTTTTTGCAACGGATTATTAACATCTTCTCAGTCAAAACAACCTTTTCTGTTGCAAAATAATTTCCGAAAAAAAATTGCGAATCTTTGTTGACACGTTAGGGAACGTCTTGGCTTGGAAACGTTTTTGACGATTTTGTTTTCGAAAAAAAAATGTACAACAATTTTTTTGTACTTCCCACGTGTTTTGAAAACCAGGTTCCTCTGTGCAACGTAGAAAGAGCGCACTACTCGCTTCCCCTCCAGAGCCTTTTATAAATGTGTCGCAAGCCTGCAGGTTCAAAGTTGGTTGTTAGAAACCATCTAAAGTGCACGGGCTTTACAAGAGCCGATTCGTTTAGAAGGCGTCTTGCGGCACTCGCACATGCTGCATTTGACTCGCTGCATATAAATTTTACAAGCTAGTTTATATTTACAACACATGAATTTTTGCGATCTGAAGAGCGGAATTTGCTATTCACTTTTACAGGGCATATACTCAGGCGTGTAGCCAATGAAGAGGGGCAAGTGGCCCCCAATTCCAAAAAGTTGCACCAAAATTTTTCAGTTAATCAAGCGTTTGATGCGTAAGCCAAAGAAATAGTTCAGCGCAAATCAACGAAACAGCTTACTATCCCACGTCAGCATTTTAGTCGAATCTGATCAAAGCCGTATGGTTGACAAGTTGTGTATGATTAAGCAAACGTTGCCTATAGTGGTGTAGAGTGTAAATGCTAGGCTAGCGGTGGGCAAACTACCGCCCGCTGAACGTTTTCTACGGCCCTTGTGTACACAATGCACACTTATGTACTGTATTATAAAATATGGCAATATAAAACTGAAAAAAGATGTAATAAACACCATCCTCTTGATAACATAAACTAAGTTTGAATATTAAAAACGTAAATATATTAAAATTTGAAAACATTAAAATATATTACATTTTATGTAAAAAGCTGCATAATTTTTAAAAGCTGGTCCTTAGCTGCGTACTGACCCAACAATGTGGCCCTCACTGAAAAAAGTTTGCCCACTCCTGTGTTAGGTAATCCGTATGATTGCTGCCCTTTACGTGAGGTTTAACCTCCGGGTGGAAGTTGGTGATAGTGGAATACAAACTTGTATCTAATAGCTGACAATAACTAACCGCAATTAAAAAAAGGAATAACGCTTATCACAGCTGTTTCTGGCGCACCATCTTGCTGTGTCCCACCTAATGGTGATGGCGTGATGCAGTCTAAGCTTCAGTGTAAGACCATTGCGAAAATTCCTCTCTAATAACTCTGGCGTGCTACAAATATAACTTATCTTTGTCTGCAGTGTCAGCCGAAGCCTTAAATGAATATCGTAGATTTTCGTTTTTGTACAGTTTTGAAACTAAATGGGTGAATATGGCGGTTATATACATTTTACATACATTGAAGCTCAAACTTTGGCTAAGAAGCGATCCTGCTTTACAGTCTTTTTTACGCAATTACGCCATAGCCACATTTTATCAACAATAGCTTTCATTCCAGATATTTGTTTGTGGTGATTAAACATGTGTTGTGACGATTCAATCACAATTATGAGGAGCCTTATCGTTGTCATCAATGATTTCCCATTGCCTTCCCGGCGAGTAAAAATCAGTCATGCCAAGTAATCAGAGTCCCCTCTGCGCATCGTCTCAAAGTGGTTCAATTTTCACTGATGTTAAATGCCACCATATCCTTCTGTAAATTTGAAATTGTACAGCTTCAACGGGAAGAGTCAGCAGCAAAATCTAACGTGAGTAGGAAGATACTTTTTATTTTGTAAGTGCAGAGAGCATTGACTGCCATCACTTATAGATAGCTTGCAATTTGTTTTGTCGATGAAACGCTTGTGACTAAAATGACACTAAATTGATTTTTTTGCACGCTGTTTTGATTTTGGTTTTAAACACTAATGGAATTCTTTTAAAAATTCAACTGCTTACGCCGGAATGGCGAGATCAACCAGCTGTTGTGTTCAGCTGCGGCGACAAGTATTTCAGCTGCGGCGACGTACAATGCAGAACCGTGGTGATAACCGATTTTGGCTTGGTTTTCACAAATACACAAATAACCATTTTCACACTTTGTGTAGACTGAGTGTGTCAAATATTGCAAGTTTGTTTAGAGGACATATGCAACTTTTCTCAAGTGGCAAAGTTGTCTTTATCATATTTTTGACTTATTTTGTTAAGTTTAAATAGCTAGCTACAGTACATAGCTAATCGTTTTTGGGAAGAAAGCTTCGTGCAAGTAGTGTACAGAAATGTTGCCGCAGTCGCTTTTCATAGCGAATCCAAACATTTTTCAAACGCGTTGAAACAGTACTGTTTAAGTCTATCAGCTGCATACGTCAATTAGTCGCCCAAGAAGTGGACGACAACAGGATCCACGTCTTATATGCGCACAAGTTTTGTAGGTTTACTTCGGAAGTCGGTGTCTTAGAGCAAAGTCGCTTCTCGGCTTCAATTGAGCTTGTGTTGGTGTACATCAGAAGCGTGTAAATATAAAAAGCGCAATCATAGTGGCGGCCACGGTGACTTCTTGCTCAACTGCAATATTGACTGCAAAAAGCATATTGCAGATGAGATCTCGCACTTAAAGTATCGAGATTTTCACTAGCGCTTTTGCAGAAATGCTTTACGAGTAAGTGGTGGCTTTCATCCAAATTAGAAGTTTGGAACCTTAATAAAAACGAAGTTTTTAAATTGTCAATTCAGTGAAAGTAGACTTTTTATTTGCCGCCCTAAATCTGAACACAATTGTTCAGAAAAAAACGCTAGAAAAATACATGTTTTATGAATGATGCTTTGAAAACGAGGGGCGTTAAATATCTAAGTGTTGAGACTCGGTTGTTGTTTGCCCCACCTATCAAAAGTTCTGGCTACGCGCCTGACGGGAGGTGAGGCTTGCAACAGGAATAATTCTAAGTTCTAAAGAGAAAGATATTTGCGGTCTCATGCAGATCCGGCCGTATTGTTTTCTGGATGGACGTTAGAATCAGAGTTAGGGTAAGAATCAAAGTTAGCGTTTAGAAGCAGAGTCAGAGTTAGGGTAAAGTTTAGAGGTAAGGATTTAGAGTTATACTTTCCGGTAGGTTAAGTCAAATGTTTGGGTTAGACTTCTACCCAGCCCTAACCCTAAGCTTTAATTCTTAACGTAATCCAAAATAGTCAAATGCCGATTCCTCACGGGGCCCAGTTTTTGCTGTCTTCCTCAAGCCACTAGCCTCAATCCGAAGATCAAACCATTGCATTCATTCAACCTCATTTTGATCCATGATTGGCTGCTCACGAGTGAAGAGATAAAAAATTTAAGAAAAGTGGGTTTCCTTTTAGAAACAAGAAATTTTGTCAAAGAAAAATCTGGAAAAAACAAAAAATGGATTAGAAATTTCAAGCGGCGCGCGTCCAATACGCGGTGGCCTTTATAACTGGCCTATACGCGGCGCGGGAAAAAGGCAAAAAGCGGCCACCTATTCTGCACGACATGGTTGACAGAGATGAGCACGGATCAGGACTGGATCGGATTGGTTCAGGACTGAAGCCAATTTTGGCCGGATCAGAACTGGATCGGACTGAGAAAATTTTTGTTGTTTTAATGTGATTATTCTAAAATATCAAAAATTTTAGTTGTGATCCAATTTCACAGGTTTGCTAAATGGTAGTGTATATTTTGCCATCAAATGCAAAAACTCTGCTGGGACTATTTTGCAATTCGAACTGTATCCACCGTTGTT
>JGI24021J15306_10008843_pt1 | contig 12413 bp, 8 predicted proteins | sample Ectturendosymbi1_FD_15306 | JGI IMG/M metagenome (IMG submission 15306)
TTTTAGGGATTTTGTCCCTAGATTGGAACTTTTGAGTCCTTTTAGGGACTTTTTAGGGATTTAGGGATTTTTAGGGATTTTCAGAAAAGTATGAAAATTTGTGAAATGAACTATTTCAGTTTATTTTGCAAATGATATTTAGTTCTATTTTTCGTACTCCGATTTTATGTATCATTCGCAGTCCGATTTTATGCTGCACCACCACAGATTTAGGGATTTTTTGGTACTGTTCTGGGGATTTTTGGAGTTGCATTTGTGAGAGCCCTGGTACTAGGCTCATTCATATTAACACGAGGTACTGGACGTTTCATCATTCCTTTGAAATTATGCTCGAATGGGAACTGTCCGTTGGATTGGAATTCAAATTTAATGTTCTGTGCAAATTCATTACTTCAAAAAAAACATTCAATCTGATATGAATAGTATTTTAAAAAATTCCTAGTTGCTGAGGGCAGCTCGGGCTCTAACGGATGATCCCGAGTAAAGCTCGGGCGAACAAAGTCGAGAGAACGCGCTTGCCACAAACGATACTTTTTGATTCAGGTCACCTGCAAAGACCAGACATGGAACGAAAATGTATGAATAGTAACAAGGTCCAATGAAAAAAGCCCGAGTTTACAAGCTTAATCAGTGAAATGGGCGATGGCACAACTATACAAAGCAATCCAGCTCACGTTCTACAATATAAATCGTAATCGAAGACTCGGGCTAAGTCCGAGGAGCCCGAGTGCCGGAGTCGCCACTGGTGTAGGGGGCCCATTAGCCTCAAAGTTCAACTGGCAATTATGTATACTATGTTTATTGTTATAGTTTGATTTATACAGTTTTGTGCGAACTGATCGACTAAAGTTGTTGTTTCAGTCGTTATACAATGTATCGCCATTTCTTTGGGGTGTGTTTGGGAAAATATCAATTGCTGCTGTTTCATTGTTAGTCCAATGCACTAAGTACTGCGTGACGTGTTGAAAAAGTCGAAAAATATGTTTATGACGTCACATAAAATTTTAATCAGCTCAATAGTGCTATAGATAGAATAAAGCCAGTTCCAGTGTTGCCAGTATGGCTTTTTGTTAGCTCTTTTGGATTTTTTATTTTCGAAAAAGGGCTTTTTGGCCTTTTTGACCAATTGAACTTTTATGTCGGTTTGGCAGATTAAAAGATGATTTTGACAGATATCTGGACACTGTTTCTGGACACAGAATGTTAAATTTTTGTGTGGAAACACTAACACCATAATTTTATAATTTTGAGGTTTCCTCTTTCAAGTTACTCATTAGCAAGACCACAATTTTCGAGACGTTTATTAACTGAGTGAACTTTTTTCTGCATGTCTTTAAAAAGCAATGTGCAACCTGTATGGGTGTTTAAAAGTGTCGTTGTGCATTTATCTCGTAGTTGGATATTTGGCGCTTCCCGGCTTTTTTACAGTAAATGCGTATTTTTTCTCAGTACAACCTCGCAACCCTGGCCAGTTCTTTCTGTTGTGTGTAGTTGAGAGTCATAAGCGTTGGAATTTATGTGATTTTTAATGGCAGATATTACACCTAGAAAGCGGAGTAACGTTGTTGGGCTTTCGGAACATTGAGACTATACTCTAACAGCCATTGCAAATTGCAAAATGTGTGCAAGGAAAACGATATTTGATCCACAGAAGGATTTGATGCACGCTGGAGTTCACATAAGTTTGAGTGCGACGCTGCCTACTGGAGTCTGGAATTGTACTTCAACTTTGGTATAAGAGGAATGCCACTACAACTATTCACCAGCTATCTTTCAAATCGTCGGCATTACACCACTATTAAAAGTACCACATCTCAGCTAGCAAATATTTCTTGTGGAGTGCCACAAGGGTCAGTTCTGGGGCCACTCTTGTTTATAATGTGTGTGAATGATCTTCCAAATTTCTCTGCTTTCTAAATAGTACTTTATGTAGATGACACGTATCTTAGTTTGTCTCATAAAAATGTACATGTCCTGAAAGACTTGGTAAACTCAGAATTAGCTAAAGTAGATAAGTGGATGCGTTTAAATAAATTATCGATTAATTATTCAAAGTCAGTGTACATGTTGACAAGGTCTATGAAGTACTTATGCAGTCCCACTGAATTGACCTCTTTCAATGTTCATATTAACAACGTATTATTGCAGGGAACGACATGTGTGAAGTATTTGGGCGTGTTAATAGACAGTAGATTGGATTGGTCATTCCATGTTCTGTTAATTAAAAGAAAACTTCTCTATGCCTATAACATGTTTTTCAAAATTCGTAAAATTGTTCCCATTGACATTTTGAGATTATTATACTTTAGCTTCGTTCATTGTCACTTACAATATTGCGTTATTTCGTGGGGTACAGCCAATAACTCTGTTCTACAACCATTGTCAGTGTTACAAAACAACATATTACGGATAATGACTTTTAGCAAATATAGATGTCACATAACTCCTTTGTACAAGAATTTAAAAATATTGAAACTGAATGACATTTATCAATTTGAATTAGCAAAATTTATGCACAAATTTCACCACGGAAAATTACCAGAAATATATAAAGAATATTTTCAAGAAACCTCTTCTGTTCATTCTTATCAAACCAGATTTGCTAATGTGGAAAATTATTTTATTCATCGAGTTTCAAGTAATGCCGGTAAAAATCAATTTCGTATAGAGCAGCTTCTCTTTGGAATAAGGTAGAACAAAATTTAAAGGCTGTACCCTTAAGCAATTTTGCAGTCAATTGCAAGAGTTCGTATTCTCACAGTATTAAATAAGAAAAACAAATTTCATTGTCATTGGCTCCTATTAAGTTTCATGAGGTATTGCTTTCATTTTTTGTGTTTGCTCTTCGTAATTCTTTTTATGTTTTGGAACGTGTGAGTTTCTGTCATATTACTATTTACATATTGGTCTTTAAGACATTTCACTGGACATCTTGACCAGATAACCTTATAGTTTGTTGATGTCCGAGCTTCGGAAAAATATATATATTTAAAAAAATGAAATAACCCCTGTACAAGTAAAGGCTGTGGGCCTATTTCTTGTGTTTTGCTGTCAACTATAGCGATTGTTTATTTTCTTCGTCTTTCTGTGAACATGTGTGTTATTTCCTCACCTTCGCTAAATACATCTCTCTCACTGGTTTAGAGTATCAAGTATGAACAATCCTAAAAACATAATCGCTGTGCAATTTTTGATTTTTTGTAAAACAAGATCAGTGAAGAGCACGTATAAAGCTGGTCATTGAAATATCCTTATAGGTATCAACAGAACATCGGCGTCGTGACATCTTTACCGAATACTACTGCGCATGTGTTAAAGCACAACTTCAAATACTTTTTCTGTCAAGCTTGCAAAAACACTACAAAGCTACGAAGATAGAACGTGTCCTTTCCACAATTGGGCTGATGTTAATACTTTTAAATTTGACTCCGGCTTACTTGCGTGCTCGGCAATCGAGCGAAAAGTTGCCAAGGAACACTTTTTAATGATACGTACAACAAATAAAAGTCTGTTTTTCGAATAAAAATTCAGTCGTTTTCTGATGATTAACACTTACTTGCTACTCTAAATATTTGTTTGTTCTGCCACTCTTGGCTGGATTTAAACTTGAATGGAGAGAACACCTTGCAGAGTGGTCAAAAACAACAAACCTATGAGACGTCAATCTGGTAACCCTTTCCCAAATTTAAGGCCAACTGCTGGAATCTAACGCACGTGTTAAGTCAGTGTCACATTAAACTACACTTCATGACCTAATCCACTAACCTGAATGTGAACATCTGCCCATGACGATTTATATTCCGGTGAAAGGTTTTTGGATGGTTCAGAAAGTAAGGTACTTGTCGGAGACCTCTCGTCACTGGCCAACGTTTCGATGCTTTCCGATGCTTTCGAATTTGACCGCCTGTATTTTTCTAAATTGATCAATCCGACCGATGAGGCAGCGACGTCACTCCGACTTACAACGTTCCTATGACTTTCAATAACAACCTCACCCATGTTCAAACTGAGTTTGCAAATGAGCTAAATCATCGCTCTGTAGAAAATCGAAAGAAAAACAAGTGCAAATAACATGAAGTAAAATGTAAACGGTGGTGTTGGCGATTATTACCCTCCGATTTTTTCTTCGTGCTGCAGAGGCAAATTATATTGTTGCGAGTTCAATCTGTTTCAATACATACTGCGAAGAGTTTTTGTCTCATTTTTCTTCAAATCATCGCAGAAGGTCTCTTGTCAAATATCTGGGTGTCTGTAAATCGACCAACCACAGTAAAAAGTTAAGTTTGAATGACCCAGTGAGTGGATAAATGCAATGCATGGATGAAGCCAGTTTGACTGGGGACTTGCCAGCATATAACCTAAGATCGACGCAATGGCTGAGGAAGGTCTACCCAACTCTGAAAACTTATACAAAATGGCTGATAAACTTTTGAATAAGAGAGACGTTACCTTTAACTTATTCCACGCTGTGCTCTGCAATCTACTCTTACTTCGCCCTTTAGGCGAGTGCGGTTTTTGCCTCGCTACAAAACCACGAATGGTACACGTGAACCATTTACGGTATGCAGGACAAAAAAAACAAAACAAAAACAATTCGTATATGAGGCGTACTCGATCTTTGACAATTAGTTTTTTGCAGCGGTTACAAAACAGCAACAGCCACCTTCGGACATCAACACGCTGACAACACAATGTATTTCTAACCATCCCAACTCGTGAAGAAAACTGTTGATGGCTTCTTTAATCTGTTTTGTCATGTACATAACTGCATATCTGGCAAATTGTAGATTTAAGGTTCTGGGTTCAATTTATACTCTACATGCACGAGCAATGTCAATACCTGCACTGTTGTTTTGGCGAAGAAACTAGGAAAACATGCGCACTAAACGCCAAAACCTTCTAACAAACCTTCTCCCTCCAGACCTTTACATGCATTCATTCTCCCCCGACTTCACAAGTGGATACATTTTTTCCCGTGTAATTTCCACGCAAAACAAGAGGCGGTCTACTGGGCGTAAATCACGGTGGATCGATTGTGCGCGAACAAAAGTGTGCGAAACTCTAGCCGTTGCCGGCTCGTGACCGCCCACAGAGCGAGGTCGACCAGACATGGAACAAAAGGTTGATCAACAATCATGCTTTATTATGTGTCAACAATTGTGAAATAATGAATGCCATGTCGACGCATATGGCAAATCATAACGCTTTCTATGCCGCTGGCTTGGTTCGGGCAAACATCGACTTTGATGAAGTAGCCCATCCTACCTGCTGCTGCTACTGCTGCTGCTGATGATGAAGTTTTATTAGCTAGCCCGTGACAGAGGTTTTTCATTCGAAACTAAGATTTTCACAGTTTTGTTTGGAAACCTAAAGTACTATGGTTCTGATTTCCAGGTTTGGTGCAATTCCCGGTTGCAATGTACGCTTGTTGGGCCTGGCTTCACCTGTCCTACAACATCCTTGAGACGCTCAAAATCAAACGTTGCTTGCTTTGGTTAAACGGTATAACAAGTGTTCCTGTCGACTTAAGCAACTGAACTTTAAGCATCGGACTCATACATCCATTCAGTTAGGGAAAAACAGGATGAGATTGCTCACGAGCAGGATGATCCGAGGGAGACCAATATACTAGGAGGCCGCCATGGTAAGGCAAGCTTCACTCGGCTTGCTCTTTTAAACTCATGTCATAAGCAGGCCCGTAACCAGCGGGTCGCAGGAGGGCTTCGCCCCTCTGCAGAATTTTTGGCACCCCTTGAAAAATGTGTTGACCATAGGTCAAAACTATTGGATATGGTTTAAAAATTTTGGGCCCCTCTCAGAAAACTTTTCGCCACCCCTGGTGCCCCAAGCTGGTTACGGGCATGGCCATAAGCAACCTAAATTTCGCCGTCCATCACGGAGGCTGTTTTTGTGAAGGAAGAGGGGAGGAAGAATATGAGATGCCGTGAAATCGCCAAACTGCTCTCGGTAAAGAAAAATCACCAAAAGTTAAAATCTTTCTAAAAATTTGTACAGTCTCTGGCATCGCTTTTCACAACAGAAAACTAAACAAACTGCAATTCCACCTTTATTTTGCGAAATGAAATTACATTAACAATTTCATGTGGTGCTTGTTGCAAGGTCCTGTGATCAAAAGCAATCGCAGCACCCCAGCTTTTTGAAGAAACAATTCAAGTGGAACGCCACCACGATGAAACTTTTTACAATTTCGGAAGCACCTGCAGCCTTCCGAGTGACATACGATTATACGCGCAGAACCTTTGTGTAACGCTTCGCAACTCGTTGAGTCGGTTATGCAGATGTTAAAATTGACATGTACAGTATATCACGACACCAATATACCTATTTCACAAACAAACTTCTGTATCGTGTGTATTTGCTAAAATTGTCTATCCAAGTGCTATTCAACCTTTCCAACGCAAAACCTGGCATGCGGTGTTTTCCTTACTTGCGTGTTGCAACTGTTCTCACGTTTGACCTACTGTTTATTTACAAGTATGCGAGATCTTATTCACCGCACTTTATAAATGTAAAAGCTTTGTCTGCTCTGTATTAAGTTAGCGCCTATGAAGAAACAGTGTACACACACTTTGAATTTGTTGCGGTAGTTTCAATCATTGTTTTTTTTAAGTGTTTTGAGAGACCGAAANGGCCCTTTCAAAATTTTCCAACGGTCCGTCAAAATACAGTACAGAAACTCGCTTTACTACCANCATTAAAATANGCTAAAACCTAATTGCTTTACGATCATCTCGGTATTCACACAAAATAGTTGCGGTCTCTCACAATGTCCTCGCGGTCAGCAAGGTCAAACCTCAAAAAACCCTGGTTTCGACCCTGTCGCATCCAGAGTTTTCGGCATCTGCTCCAGTGCCACCAACTCACTCGATCGCGGTTTATTTTGAATAAGGCGCAATAACCGAAAGGATTGTACAGCATCTAACTTTCGGCTTTAGTAAGTTGACAAGAAATTATTTTACTGCATTTTCTCGTAACTCCTTCTTGGACAAACCTTGAGAAAACTTCATAATTCTTCTTCTATATAAAATAACGGAGTAATATAAGTCCTAAATTTATTCGAAAAGTCTGTTGCCAAAATTATCAAACCAGTGGTATTGAAAATTGAAACTTCTGATTGAGCTTTGCACTTGGTTATAGGCACTAAACTTGGGCATTAGCTACCTTCAAAAAAACACAAACATGACGTTATCGATGCGCCTGGAAAGATGCTTACAAGACAAAACACTAAGATTGTCTCGCGCTTTAACCTGATGCATTTTTGCTCTGCATTTGACAGAGGCAATTTTTTGAAAGTTCACAAAGTGCACCAACGGCCATTAAAGACGTACGTAAGCTCCCCAATATTTGTATAAGCTCCTGAACTATAGCCTACTTACACGAACTCGGTCACTTGCTTGAAGCTAACGTTATGCCTTCTACGAAGACACTAAGATCTGAGGAGCAAAAACTACGTTGCATATGTAGCGAAACAAGACTTTTAACAGTCAAAAACTTTTGTTTAAAGTAAATGGAATTATACTTTCGCGGTGAAAAGATGTTATTGACATTGTGTTCGCCATTGCAAAACATAACACTGCTTGTAGAGCAAGGCTGAAGACATATCTTGCAGTGTATATTCGCCACCAAAAATTCCCACTTGGAAAACGTATGGAAGTGTTTTTCACACTTTGTGGACCAAGGATCGTTGTTAATTGTTTCGTCGCTGGAGATAATTATGCACAAAAGTAAAATTATTTATGCCCATTTCCCAAACAGACCTTTTGCGTGGTGTATCGTTTGATAAACTTCGATTAACAAATCATTTCACTTTGAATTCTAACTGAGTTTTATTTGGTATTAGACCCATGTTTGCCAACGTTTCATGGGCCACGTCGAAGTAAACATCTCCAAAATGATGATGTCTCCGTTGGGAAATATAAATTCTATTATTTAAAAAGAGAATTCCATTAACGCCAAGGAAGCCTATTTCTGCCATTAAACTTCATTCTCAATTTTCCCTCCCTAAATATCAAATCCCCACTGATTTAGAATCACTGATTTGGACCCATTGAGTGTATGACTACCAGATTTTCATAACTCTTGAAGAAGAGCTTGATTAACATGGGTGAAAGGTAAAAAATGACAGTGAGGTGAAAATAAGAGTGGTATTACCAGGGTTTTTTTAAGGCGTTTTAGAGACCCGAATCGGGTCCCTAGAATTGAAAATCGGGTTCCTACAATCAGAGAAAATCATAATCGGGTCCCTATAATCAGAGAAATCGGGTCTCTAACAGGTTCACATCGCGTACATAACATTTTCCTTAAAAAAAACCCTGGTATTACACAAATGAATCCTTTGTTTCATAAATTAGAGCAGGTTCTATCCCCGTTATCTCCTCTGGTTACTATCTGGAAATCCGTCATTGGGGACGTTGTTACCCCTTGGGGAAAGTGCTAGCCCCATTACCCATCCGGCTATTACCTGGAAATGGGAAAGGTGCTAACCCCATTATTACCTGTGGCGTCTGGGGGAAGACGCTTTGCGCTTCAAAGCATTTCTTTATGTCTCCATTGCAAAAACTATAGGCTAACAGGAAGTCATAATTTCTGACTTTTACTAAACGCCTCACAATCATCCCAAAATGATTTCAAGTCTTTGTTGAAGCTTCTAAATTCAATTTTTTATTTTATAAAAATGCTTTGTCCATTCAGGGCTATTCAATTACTGGGTTCACACAAGATGATTTACACATGAATTATCAGTTCCTTGAATTACAGGCAAGGTAACAGTTAGTATGTTCAAAATTTTTAATTATTACTTTTCAGCAAGTCCAGAAAGTCTACATCTTTCCAATGATCTGATTGTTTGAAAGCTGTTGCGCCAAAGTTCTAAAGCATCTTCAACAGCACCTTTTTATCATGAAACAAAGGAAACTTTCTCAAATTTGATTTGCGTGTAATACGTTGGCCAGTTGCAGAAAAACGTTCGATCCCCATCGACAACATCAAGAAAAAACTTTGAAAGGAATTCAAACAAGTCGCACAGGAGGCAGTGATAAAGCACTTTGAAGTGTATGACTCCTTACTTGCTGTAGTCGTATCTGTTGCACAGTGTGACAATAAATTCCAAGGGATACACACTGATTAAAATTCAGACGAAGCTTTTGTTTTGGGGTGGTGATCTTATGTTTTGACGCGCTTGTTTTGTTCGAAATGAAACTCAGAAGTGAATGTAACAAAACGAAATTAGTACCTGATTAATGATATTATTTAATTAGTCACATTTTACCACGCCAGGTTTCATTTCGTCAGTTTTGTTTGAGACCCTATTGTCTTGCGTAGCTTCAACGCGATTATTGAAACACAAGCCATTCGGGCAACGTGAGCTGGTTTGCGTGTTTTCGCAGCACACCCAAGACGTCGACTCCATATTATGTAGCCTACGGTGTAAACAACTTCTTCCTATCCACTAAACTGCTTCCTTTGTAGTTCAAAGGATACTGGAGAACACAAAAGTTGGTGAATTGACCTCACTGAACGCATGCACGTTTGACAAGACAGTTGTTTTTTAAAATCATTGTTTTTCAAGTATTACAGTAGAAATAGAAAACGTCCTCAAAAATTATTTCCTGTTTGAAAACAAGCAACGAATTCGCAATCTTTATTTTCTAAGAGAGAAACAATCTTATAATGAAAAGAACGGCCAAAGCAATAGATTTAAATGACATTTTCGTAGACTTTTCGGTAACTGCTGCTGCCTTCATCAGTACATTAGCAAAACAATCTTGCGCGTTGAAATTGCTGTACGATATTGTGTTTTAAGGAGCAGAAAGTAAATTTTTGAAAAAATCAAGTAAGGGTTAGGTCATTTTTATTCTGGATCATTATATTGAACTATTGTTTATTTTCAAACTTATTGTATTTGAGCAAATTCGTTGTGAAATATTCTTTCTTTCAAATAGCACTACTTCACATGTTGCACAGTAGTTTTTTTCCAAAACATGTTGAGGCAAAATATCATTATGTATCATCATCAGACGAGTTTAGAATAGGCCTAAAATTTTGTTAAAGTTTATTTCTTGTTGTGACAGCAACATTTTTAAAGTGTACGTTTTTTTGTAGAAGACGACCAAGGTTTAGTGGGCGTTGCAAATGTCTTTGCCGGCTTAACATAACACGTTTCTGCACCTATTAATTCATAAATATTTTTCATCTCATGAGCTAAAAGTTTAAATTAGGCAAAATAAAACACTTGGCCAACATGAACATATTTATCTGCAACCTGTTTAAAGCAGTTAGAAAGTGACCACACTTTTCTGCTCTGCCACTGTTTCTTTACCAGATACATCAAGCGAAATGTTAGCTCATCTTGCTTCTTCGAAACTGCAATGCTTCGAGCAAAACGGGTCTTTAGCGATTATTTCTTAGTTTAAAGTCAAGCTCTCTGCAACAGACGTAACATTGTTTACTGTGGCATTCTCATTTGCTCCAAGCTCAAACACGCCACGGATACGGTATAGCGATAAGAGGTTTTAATATTAAAAACCGCAGAGCGAAAGCACAAAAGAGGGTGGCTTAGGTGCTAAGCATTGTGCCGGCACGTCCAAAGTCACGAAACTTATAGGTCTCGCAACGAATAGCGGTTACAATCTACTTCAAGGCTGCTATTGAAATAGCGACAGATGTGACTTCCGTCCATCACCGTTGTGTGATTGATTCGCATTGTGTGTATGCTGTCTTCAGCTTATACAGTATTTGTGCCAACGTAGAAACCAGCCGACATCAAAAAACAAGCTTCACCTAAAAGCTTTTTCTCAGGCTATGAAGAGTGGCGATTACACGTGCTAAGCAGGAACAACGCCTTGAGCAAATATATATTTGATGAAATATGTTTAAGTTCTTTTTCTTTTTTCTTTTCTTTTATGTGATGCTAGTCTCCTGTATGCTATCAGAAGTAAACCACAAGTAAAATATACTTCTCGTAGATCTTGATAAACCTTTGAAAAAATTAACCTTCTTGCACTGAGGTAACTATTCTCCACAAAGGTGATGGATCAGCAAATTTTTTAATGGGAAATCGATATTACCTGACACTACGCGTCTTAAGTCCTACGCTCTGCAAGCAATACTTAGGGTGAAACGCTGAAAAAGGCTAAAGCAATGACAAAGAAAGCAAACACACTCAAGAATAACATGAGTATAAATCAAAACACAAGCTGCGGCAACAGTTGTTTATTCGGTTTTTGAAGAGACACAGGAGCGACAGAGAGACTGAGTGATGGCCTCTTATGTCCTCACTGCCTTGCCCACGTTTCAAATGGTAGTAAAAGGGAAATATACCCCCTTTATCAACTTGGTTTCACGTAAAACTCCGTTAATCGTGCAAAACCAGGACATCCTCTCTATGGCATATCAGTAAAAAGTATTTTTCACCCTGCAAGAACGGATTTGTCAGAAAGTTTTTCTGAATTATCTATAAAGAAAGTGAAATATATANCAATATCAAAANGGATTGCTCTATTTGCCTCCTGTCGACGCTGATAACCACAACATCTCTTTTNTTGTTTAGCTATTTGAAATCAATTCAGTTTTGGACAAAATGCACGTTGCTGTTTTACCAAAAGATGTTGTGGGTTTCGGCAACCGTTACCATGGAATTCGGGCCTTGATTAAACACTTCACAGTCGTAACAGTGACGTGCCACTCGGCCAAGGCAAGGAGGAGTCCTGAGCCCATACTTATTTGCTGATTACCTTGATGAACTATCAATCCAGCTGGGCTCAGCCAGGGTGGGATGCACTGTGGNAAATATGGCTCTGAATAATCTCCTGTTTGCTGATGATATATGCGTGTTCAGTCCCAGTATGAGTNGNTTGCAGTGTCTTCTGAATATTTGCGGTGACTATGCTGCTGAACACGAAATTACTTTCAATTGCAACAAAACAATTGGTGTTCTTTTTTGCCCAAAAAAGTATAAACAACCTGCTCCATCAAATGCTTTACTAAATGGTGTACGTGTGCAAGTTTTTGCCAAAGTGAAATACCTTGGTGTGTGGATAAATGCATCACTCAAGGATGATGATGCCTACCGAATTATGCATCACATACCCAGAAATGCAAGTGTTCGCCCAGACCAGGTCAACCACTGTGTTAGGACATTTGAGTTGAATTGAGTTTATTTGGCGAAAGTTAAGAATTTCAAAGACGAGAAAGAAACCATAGCAATTGCAAAAACGCCAGGGCACCGAAAAAAACGCAAGATTATCGAGTCGTTGCTCCTTGACTGGTCGATTAAGGTGCACAGCAAGCCAAATTTACATCGAATCGGATAGCCTATGTGGGAAAGAGCTCCCAGATGATCAACACAGTTGCGCAGGGAGTGCTGGGTCGCAACCGGTCTCTCTCGGTGGAAC
>JGI24021J15306_10008844_pt1 | contig 12413 bp, 10 predicted proteins | sample Ectturendosymbi1_FD_15306 | JGI IMG/M metagenome (IMG submission 15306)
TACAGGAAACCTACCTTCACTGGCCAGTATCTACGCTGGAATTCCTTTAGCCCCCACAAACGGAAAATCAATTTAATTGGTACTTTGGTTCACAGAGATTTTATGATCTGTTCAAAAGGCAAACTGGACCCAGAGCGTGACAAAATCCGCTCAATCCTATTGGAAAATGGCTACCCGGAACATTCAATCAACTCCACTCTCAAATGAAGACTTCAACAACTAAACTCGAGCCCGGTCCACACAGTGAAAAAATGCCCAGTCTACCTAGATGTTCCATGGATCGGAAACGTTTCGACGAGGTTCGAAAAGCAGATCACGTCTGCCGTGAAACGCTGCTTCTTTTCCGTCGAACCACATGTTGTTTTTACGATCCGATAGCTCTTACCAGCAACAAAGAAAGATGTGCTACCTTCCCATCATCAAAGCAACGAAATTTACCAATTTGTGTGCCACTGCGACAGTCGGTACGTTGGTCGCACGTCTCCGCGCTTAGAAAAGCGAATTAAACAACACATTCCAAAGACAATTACCAATCCTCCCACTCCACCCATCCGTCAAAGCCTTCCCCGCCCCGGTAAGGCCACCCCCACAATTTCACCAATCCGCCATCGGTCAACATCTTGACAACGCCCAATGCGCCTTACATTACAATCAAGACAAGTTCTCTGTTCTTGCTCGAGCTCGCACTCCATTTAATCTCTCTGCCCTAGAAGTGACTTTCATCCAATCTCTTAATCCCCTTCTCTGCAAACAAAAAGAATTCGTTTACTCCGGGAAGATCTCCTAAACCTTTTCGACAAAGTTCGAAAAGCAGATCAACTCTTTCCATTGGCTAATTGTTTCAACCAATGAGAACTCTTCTTTTCCGATCTCCTAAACCCTTTCCTATTGGCTACTGTTTCAACCAATGAGAACTCTGCTTTCCTGTTTATAAACCAGTTCGGTTGTTCCTCCACTTCATTCTGACGATGTCCCTTGAAGAGTATCAGACGAAAAGCTTTGGGATGAATCTCTTACTTCACGTCATCTAAAATTCCAAAACATTTACAAGATTTTCTGTGAAGCAAAAATATCGACAAGGCAGTATGGCTGCAAGCAAGGAAGTTTAGATCAGCGAGAGCAGTTTTTGCTTTTGTTTCTGCTGTGCTGTTGGATTTGTTTTTCTGCTACACCAGAATAAGTCTTGTCCAGATCCAGTACACAGAGAAACCGCGTTTTAGAAAGTCATATGGTGGATTATCTCAGTAGATTACCCATGTGGATTTATTTATTTGTGGATTACTTTCACTGAAGAACTGCTGCCGAAAAGTCAAAAAACCTGAGTACCTCAAGGTTCGCAGAGGAGGAAAAGGTGCGGTATCGAATTTTGTTTTATTTTCTATATGCTTCCTCTACAACCCTTTAAACATCAGGATTTGTGACCTAAGAACCCAGCATTATACCCTGTGAGCAGAGAGCGAGTCAAGTTCCTTCATCAAGTACCCAACAGTTTCTCTTAAAATTTCCCCCTATTTTTCACCATAGAACATCAACAACCCAGTTATAACCAAATAGCCTCCCATTCCTCTCAACAAACTAATCCTTTCTGGTACGACAAACAAGTGGAAATTCATAGAAAGTTTAAGCAGCCTATGAAACGTTTTGCAATCTATGAAGAATTAAAAAAATTAGATTGTCCTTTCCAAACAAAAATATAATCAATTATACAGCTCCCCGGACTACGAGCAACGATCCACGCAATAGATAGACAAGCCGCTATCCAAATTAAAGAAATCCTGATGCGATCAACTCTAATTGAAGAAATTACGATTCGGAGAAGACGAAATAAAGTTAATCCTTAACCGAGTACTACCATAATTCATAAACAGCCACATCATGAAAGTGATTGAACCTTACGCCAGACCAATTAGAGTAAATAACATGGTTGATCAATACGGCATTCAGACAGGTAGAAAGCATGCCTTCGTTAAAAGAGAAGGAATGCGCCACATTCCACAATTCCTACAAATGGGAGCGGTACAGGTCCATGTTAAATACGAGGAGCAACCAGCCTTTTGCGAGTACTGTAAAGAAAGTGGACACGAAAGGCCTGAATGTAGACACCTTGATGAAGTTCGAAAGCAATGGCAAAGAAAAGAAAACAAACAGAAATTTGAAGGAACAACTACAAACGAAAAAGATAAAGTTATACCACAGCAACCCCAAACGCAGAGATAGTCTACGAAGCAGAGTACCCCCAACTCGGAAAGCAAAATAAAAGAGCAAGAGAAGAAGTATCCCCGACTGACTACATCACAAATTGTTGTAAAATAAAACTGTAGAGTATAAGAAAATCAGATCTGTGCTCCTGTGCGAAAAAGTTTTACAAGTGTAAATGCGGATACTGGTATGCCGAAACGGCATGCATTAATGACTTTCGATGTGAACTGTGTGACCGTATGCACGTCAAATGTCCTTCCACCTCTGGCCGAACCCAATACTTGAACAAAGGTGAAATTACGTCGCCTTGTCGGACACCTTTATTTAATAGGGATAGAATTGGTGATGGATTTGTTAACTTGGATTTGAGAGGCAGCATGGTACTGAATTTGTGTTATGTATTTACAGAAGGTGTGCGGGAATTTTTGATGTTGTAGTACTAAATTCAGCCAGTTATATTCGATTGAGTCAAACGCTTTTTTGAAATCTAAACTAATGAGGTAAGAAGCTGCTGTGTTGTGCCAAATGGTTGATGTCCCTTAGAGTAATTGAAGCAGTATGGGTAGATTTTCCAGGTTGGGCATGTTGTAATGGGGAAATTAGGTGGTTCAAACTGTTTTGGAGTCTTTCATTTAATATTCTATTCAAGATTTTGTAGTCTACGTTTAGAAGGGATATGGGTCTATAGTTTTGCATACCAGCTGGATTTCCTTTTTTGAAACGTAAAGTAATAACGCCTTTAAATAGTGTTGGGACATAGTCTGTCTGTAGGTATGTATAGTTTAGAGCATCGAGTAGTAGGTGCTTTATGTTGTTGTAGAAAATTAAATAGAATTCTAAAGAGATGCCGTCCGGGCCTGGGGTTTTTCCTTTTTTCATTGTTGTAATGGCGCCATGTAGTTCTTTTGATGTTATTGGTTTTTCGAGTTCTACACTTTGTTGGGGGTTTAGTTTTGCTACATTTTGGTCTAGGAATTTGGAGGCTATATTTTGGTCGATATTAGTAGAAGAGTACAGATTTTTATAGAAGGTTTCAAATACCTCTACTATTTCGTTTTGGGTTGTAGTTTGTCTGCCGGCTTGTGTTTCTAAATTTGGTATTATGTTGTGTTTTCGTCGCGGGTTTAGTTGTTTATATAAATGGTTTAAGGAAATGTTTTGGAATTCTTCTAGGTCTGCTTTTTGTTTTAGGAGACTATTTCGGGCATCCTTCAGAAATTGGGTGTGTAAAGATTTCCTGTATGTGTTGTAACTTTTTACGTTTTCTTTGTTTGGATTAGTGATCATTTCTTCTCTGCGTTTGTACAGTATTTGCTGTTTTTATTTTTTCCAGGGTTAATATCCGTGCGTCATTTCGCGATTGTGTTTTTAAGAGTTTTCTAATCTTATTTTTCAATGTTAACCATTGCTGTAGTGGATTTGGGAGTTTGTTTGTTTGAGTTTTTTCCTGTATCAAATTTGAGATTTGTGTTTGGTATTCTATGTTTTTGTATGTGTTGATATTGTTTTTCCACGGGTGGCGTGTCTTGTTGTCTGTGGGGTAGGGGAGGGTTATTGTGAGGGTAATGAGATCGTGGTCGGAGAAAGGGTAGGGAAGAATTTGTGATTTTGTGGTGTGATAGCGAGGTTAACGTAGAATCTCTCTAGCCGGGATTGTGAGTTTGGGGCGTGGTGGGTATTCGTGGTTAGGGGTGCAGTAAGTGTCGTGAAGGTTTAAATTGTTTCTGAAGGTAATCAGGGTTTGGGTTTCGGGTATGTTTTAATAGGTGGGTGCTTGTCTAAGAGGGGGTTTTCTATACAGTTGAAATCGCCGGCGAGTATTAAGGGGTAATTCGGGTTTAAATATGGGTATAAGTTATCGAAAAAGGTGTGATTTTGGGTTCTATTTCGTTTTCCTGAGGGGGCATATATATTTGTTATTTGGAAGTCTTGGTTATTCAAGAAGATTTTTGCCGTTAAGATTCTTCCATCAAGATCATTTGCTATTTTTTCCATATATATATATATGTTTTGTTTTTAACAGAATTGCTACGCCAGCGTTGTTTTTTTCATTTGTTGGGGAGTGGAAAATTGAATGACCTAGGGTCCATTCATTTTGCCAGGTATATTGAGTCAATGTCGAGCTGTGAGTTTCTTGGAGAAGAATTATGTTTGTATTAGTGCTTTCTGAAAAGCGAAATACTGCAGTTCGTTTACATTTGTCGAGTAAACCATTAACGTTGAAACATGCGATCGTAACATCCATTTTAAATACAAAGAAAAAATAAATAAAGAAAATGGTAACAATACAGAGATAAAAAACAAATACAGGGTGTTAGATCGTTTCCGTGCTCAAACTAGCACCCGTGTCGTCATATACTGTTCCACATTTATACCCATTAAGCCCCACCCTCTTTATACTAGCCCTTAACCCACTCATTACCCACATCCAAGCCAACAACTCCATCTCCCCTGTACCCAACCCCACAAAGAACCTGCCCAAACTCACCGCATATGCAGACGACATAATCCTCACATTCATTAATCCACTATCACTAAAAGAAGCACTCAAAACAATCACACTCTTCCAAAAAGCCTCCGGACTAAAATTAAACCCAACTGAAATAACTGGTGTAGCAATATATAAAAGTCTAAACATAACAAATGATTACAATATCCAATGGCACCCAGACTGCATCGAACCCCTAAACATCATGATCGGTTCACCCCCCGCAATAACATCTACGTGGAACAGAAACATCAAAACACTACAGAAGACTGCCACCAACCTAAACCACCCATTCGCAAACTACGACATAAAGTCTACTCTCTCAAAAACCATCCTGTCCCCTCATATCTCTTATTTTGCCCATACTTACCCCTACCCCAAACAAAAGTCGAACAAATCAACAACATAATAAGCATGTACATCCCTGGACCAAACAACCCAACCCTCCCAGTTTCAACCCTTTCACAACCCCGACAAAACGGAGAATACGCGACAGCAGATATACCCCTAATAGCCCAATTAAATTACATAAAAATACTCACTCCTTATACACGAATGAGATTACTAAATGAAAAACTACCTTACCACCTCAACCAACTCGAATATATACTATCGGACTCCAAATTAGCAATATCTTCCAATTCCCAAAACTCAATAATACTTCTCATGTTGCTCAACCCTCACTGCACTGTAAAGAGATAATAAGAATATTAGAACAATATAAGATCCGCTCACATCTGGACTGCACGTTACTCAGGCCCGTAACCAAGGGGGCGAAACCCCCCTGGAAAAATGTGTTGGACATAGTTTTAAAATGTTGGACATAGTTTAAAAAATTTGGGCCCCTCTCGGCAAACTCTTCGCCCCTCCTGGGGTCCCAAGCTGGTTACGGGCCTGAGGTTACTGTAGAACTGCAAGTTAACACTGGATCGCAGCCACCGACACGTTGGGAGCCATTTGTTGCAGGCACAATGCTGCGTTGCCCTGAGCCAACCAAAGAAAGAGTCGAACTGACAATCCTCAGCATAATAGCAATTGAGATCAGACATTTTATCAGGTTCGCTCTTCTATTGCTGCTACGAATTCTACGTTATATGCGGCGTAATCTTGTCGCCACATGGGCTTAGGCTAATGACAGTGGCAGGAATTTGGATTTGAACAAGATTCGGTTTTCGCATTTGCATTATATTTTGCAATAGCCTGCAACTTTTGGTGTGGATATGAATCTGAAAAACTTGAATCACTTTACAGGTATCTGGAAAAGACTCAAGGTCACAGTATGAGGTCCACTGCCAAGATCGCGACATGCAAATACCACATTAAACCACGATAAGGTGTCAATATATTGTGTTCTGATGACCCCTCAGTGAAAGCGAAGTGTCAGGTCTACCTCTATGCAAATTGGGGAGACTTGATCCTTGAAATGTACCATAGCGCGACTAGACAGGCAAAACAGAAAATTTCCGCCGGTCTTAATCATCACTGAAGCAAAAAATGATCATTTCTTTGTGTGCAAACGAACAGGGTTTGTCCATCAGGAACTCAGATATTTTGAAAAAATGACTCTGACTCGAGTCACTGACTTTGACTCGAGTCGACTCATTCTGTGAAAAACGTGACTCGAGTCGAGGACCATTTTTCTCAATGTCTCTCGAGTCGAGTCCGAGTCAACAAAAATCGTGACTCGAGTCGAGTCATTGACTCGAGTCACGCTATCACTGATACTAGGGATACATTTTACCGATAGATGCCATGTTTTATTCACTCGAGTGATAGAATGTTTGCTGTGCTCTGCATGAGCGTCCTGTACTCTTCAGAGATGAGTGGACTGTGAAAATTTTCAGTCTGAGTCCAGTCCTGATCCGATAAAATTGAATCCGATCCAGTCCTGATCCGCAATTTTTTTTAAAATCACCAGTCCGATCCAGTCCTGATCCGCGAAGGTAAAATCATGTGTTTTTGTTTTGCCTCATGAGGCAAAAGAATGTAGCAGCCATGCTAGTGCGACCGCTACATGTAAGCAAAGTCGGCCAAAACAAAGAGAAGGGAAAGACCAAGCAAGTGACACTTAAAAGTGACTTCCATGCATATGGAAATAGGCGATCTCTTTGGCCGAAACACCTAGTGTGCTAGCGCTATGACATCACCAACGACTTCCACCATCAATCAATCCAAGGTTCAATTCCCTTCTGAGGCGGTTCAACAAGACAACTGGGACGTTCTGCTTCAAGAACTACTGGAGCTATTTTGCCTTTAGCCAAATACGATTGGTTGAAGGCAATATAGTTCCAGCAGTGCTTTTGTCTCATGAGGCAAAATAGACACAGCCTTTTGGCATTTACAAAATTTAACAAGGAAGTGTCCATTTGGCATCAGAAGGAAAAGCACTGATGGAGTTATTTTGCCGCTAGAATTCGATTGCTTGGATTGGTCAAGTGACAAGGTCGATACACTTGGATTAGCGTAAGATCCTTGTTACATGACCTAAAACCCTAAACCTAAAACCAAAGCTAAACCTAAACTAAACCCAAAATTCAAACCTAAACCAAAACCTAAACCTAAAAGTTGAACCTAAAACGCAAACCCGAAAACTAATCTGCGAACCTAAGGAAGTGACTATTCGTCCGCCTGTCCTGTCGCAATTCAAATAAAACGGTCACTTTGTCATTGAAACCGTGTGGATCGTATAGTGTAATGATTATGCGCTACGCTGTCTATACTTTAGGTTTTCGGTTCGAATCTCACCTTGCTAACTTTGGTTTTGTTTTTTTCTTTCGACTTTCCTTTAGGGTTAGGTTAGCTTAGGTTAGGGTTGGCTTAGGTTAAGATTAGGTTAGCTTAGCTTAGGTTTAGGTTAGAGTTAGAGTTAGGTCAGCATTTGGTTCGGGTTAGGGCTACGGTTAGGATTAATTAAGGTTAGGTTTAAGGTTTATCTTTTACATTTACTTCGTTTCTACCAAGCCTACTGCACTCTCGTCATGTGTTACTGTCATGTTACGGAAGGCGGTCGAATAAGGCTTCAAATTTAAAGATCCGCAGGCGGTTCTATACCCACTGCCTAAACCTAAACCCTGACGTAAACCCTAAACCGAAACTTAAACATACACCCTCAATGTAAACCCTAAACCCCGAACTTTTTGAAAAAGTACATTGAAAGCACTCCTATCAAAGGTGTAACCTGTACAAGCGATGCCAAAGGAATTGGTGAGAGCAGAACCAAGGAACAATCGCACAGTAGACATAGGCCTAGACACTAACCAGTCACCTATCTTCACGTTGCTATTAGAATAGAACTCAATGTTAGATGTGAACAAAGGTGGATACAGTTCGAATTGCAAAAGAGCCCCAGCAGAGTTTTGCATTTGATGGCAAATTATAAACTGCCATTTAGCAAACCTAAGAAATTGGATCACAACTAAAATTGTTGATATTTTCAGAATATTCACATTAAAACAACAAAAATGTTCTCAGTCCGATCCAGTCCTGATCCGCCAATTTTCAACAAAATTGCAATCCGATCCAGTCCTGATTCGGCCAAAATTGGCTTCAGTCCTGATCCAGTCCTGATCCGTGCTCATATCTGGTCCTCTTGTGCGAAGGTCACTTGGTGGAATCAGTAGCCTACTTTCAAAAGTTTTGCTTTCAATCTCGAGTGAAAACCAGAAGCATGAACACTGATCAGAGTAGCCTTACCAGTCGAAGCACAGAAATAGTCTTATTGTGATATTTGTTTATTACCACTTTGGTACTGGACTCCAACATCTAATATAGGCGTTTGTATTGCAGGTAGTATCTGGTAGTATGGAAAGTCTAAGAAATACATACAAAAACGCATTTGGTTTGATGAAAGTAAATATAAATTTATAGATGAAATCGATCATGACACGCCGGCTTCATTAGCTTCGCAGTTTCCAGAACCAGATTTTTGAAGGAAGGGAAGAATAAGCTTCTTTCAGCAGGATTGTATCAGAACGTCTTTTCGATTGATTTGCCTGGAAGGAAATTGCATTAAGCCTTGCAACAACTAGATCTAACGACTACCACGTAGGCTGTTTGTCAGAGAAAGGATTTTCGTATTTGGTCGAGCTCATGGGCGTTGGAAGGGGGGCAGGAGACCTTGACCAGTTGGGTTTTGAAATTTCATTTTTCCCATACATTTTTGAAGAAAAATGTTTTCCTGCTAGTTTTGAGTTGGTAAAATGTAATTTTACCATGGTTGGACCCTTCGGGAAAAATCCTTCGGACGCCCATGGTTGAGCTAAAAACTAAAACGCGAAATGCGCTGGAATACATTAACTCGTTGAAGATTGCATTGGAAAAATTAATTCATCCGCAGTTTGAAAAGTTGATCACTAAAGTTCGGGAGCAGTGTGGCGCGAACAACCATTATCAAAGTGATCTCGTTAGGTTATCTCTATTGTTACTTGCTGCCGCAAGCTTTGCGCACATGCCTCTCGGGCTTTCCGATCGCAACAGTAGCTTCCCAATTCTTGACAGTTGATGTGGATTCGGCTGTCTTTAAATGTGTTATATAGCTTCTGCAGATGTACGAAAATCAAATATAGTAATAAGATTGTACAGTAGTTAAGCTATTATTGTCACATGGGACATGCAGTCGCAATGGAGTGAATGGGAAAATGCAGCAATCGATTACAGGGGTGAATGTCTTGAACGAAACCGAAAAAGGTTAAGAAGCACTGGCATAGCCTACAGCAGTACACCGATCAAGTGTAGGTTGAAGACCATGTTAAGGAGATGCTAACACTAGGAGTACCAAATCCTTGGTTTAAGACTCAGTTTCGAAGATGCTAGCACTGGCAGTAACAAGTCCTTCGCTAAAATAAATGATAGAACCTACAACTTCCAAAAGTGACTCCATCATCGACTCGGCGAAAATAATTTTCTTTGAGGGGCTGCGCTCTGGAAAGATATTGAACAGAGTCTGAAAACCCTGCCCAATGTCACCTTCTGCAAACAGTATAAGAATATCTCGTAGCTTTATTTTAATGTTTTTACGTAATCATATTTAGCTATATGCCTTTTCATGGTAACACCTGTCTCCTCCAAGAGTGTAATGCACAATTTCGTTTGCTTGTATTTTCCTGTTTTGTCAATTGTGTGCTTTGTACGATTGTTTTTCTGCGTTGCGACGCTTATAACGTATTTATGCATTGCGGCACTGTATTTGTTTTAGCTAATTTCTGGGGCGCCTCGACTACATAGCTTTATCATTTTTTCGCCGTCCTGGTTGCAAGCCTACATTCTAGCAGTTGTCCAAAGAGGAGGCAAGACTTTTTATGGGTTTTTCTCTTGGTCCAAAATAAAACAATTTTTGAAATAGGATATTTGATCACCACAACCAAAAGCTTTAGTCAATCTTGGACCAATGTACATGTTATTAGTTTGTTTTCTGTAATTCCAATCATGTCATCTTGGATGACAGGAGAATTGATGATGCCTTCGAATAGTTGGTGCGAAAGCCATATTGCTATGTGGATTTAAAATGCGATTACAGAAGAATACAATATGCTTTCAATCAATTTTTTCAAATGTTTGCAGGGGTGGAAAATGGTCTTTGGAGATGAGAAGTATTTCAGGGATGGTGTATTTTCAGAAATTTAAAAGGTTGGCAAAATCACGTGGTTCCATACATTCAGTAAAAAATTCTGATAATCATGAAGCTTTTCAGCATTAACAGACAGTTTTAAAAACTTTTCTGGAATGTCACGAAAGTTAAATGTCGTTTTACATTTTTGAGATGAAACTATTTGGATTACTTCAACAAGGTTCGGTACAATGGAACACGAATAGGAAAACCACACATTAGGTACCGAAAGGTGTGAGGGACAAGTCTGGAAGATGTTTGTCAATATTGGTGAACAGAATATTTAACGCATTTGGTTATGATTACTGGATTCAGAAATGTAAGAATTCTGTCATGGGCGACTCTTGATGGATAATTGCATGACGATATCAGCACATGAAACTAAGTAAAACCTGGGAATTTCTGAAAACTTGGTTACAAAAGCGGAAATACTCTCTTTTCGCTAGAACAGCACGCCTGGCATCAATGCCAATGAGGAAGCCAGTGATTCTATGAATCGACTCTTGCCAGTGACTTGATCTGAGGCGAGTCGCGTTTTGCGATGAAATTTCTCGATTTGTGCAACATTTTTTCAAAACATCTTGAATCGAGTCACACTTCACAACAGTTCGACTCGACCTGAATCACATTTTTTACAGGGTTTAACAGAGGTGAAACTTCCAGCTTGGTCGGCTCAATCCCGTTGCCACGGGGGGCTGAACCTCCCAAAATTGAAACACCATAAATCAGTTGAATTTTTAGAGTGTCAAGTCCCCCCGGCACAAACCCAAACCCCCCTTATAGAAAACTTTCTGGCGACGGTTCTGTCGCCCTGGAAAACGCCATTGGGCGGTTGTTGTGCAAATATTTTTACTGCTAACCCTGTTGACATATATTGATATATGCTGTTTCGAACAACATTCAAGGATGGGTGTTAATGATTAACACCTACAGTACTTTATTAGAAAGAAGTTTTTCAGCTCAGCGTATTAGAAAAGAAGTTTTTCAGCTCAGCGTTCTAGCCGTGTTGATACAGACATGTGCTTTCCAGTCGTTGCGTTCGTAGATGCCAGAGATGGGCAAATAGCGCGGCTAGCGGTCTGCAGAAGCATTCAGGAAAATCTTCAAATTTGAAATACTTTTCCATTGATCATAGTAAACGTTAGTGCTGAGGCTGACTGAACCAAGACTTGCTTCCGTTTCCATTACAGAAGGTCCAGCCTCCGCTATGCGCGGCCTTCTCCCCCGAGCTAAATTAATTGCCCATCCCTGGTATATGCTGTTCAAAACTCTTATGAATTCATGAATACGCTTACCAGGGCGCTTCGATTTACAGCAGTACTTATAAGTGGCGGTGTAAAGTTTTGGTTCGGCATCATTGAACACTACTTATTAGCCCAGCACATTGACGCAAATTCCACAAAGTATCATTTGGTGCAGTGCCTTTCTGTCAGGGTTATCAGGTCAAAATACGACTGATACAGACAGTTCCCAAATTAAAGCAGATATCTCGTCGTTGGTAGTCTTCTTTACGTCTTGTTTTTGATGAGTGTTTGAGTTTTTTCTCGGTGTAAGTTGGCTTTGTTGAACAGTAACATTTTGCACAATATACAGCTTTGGAAACAAAGTTTGACACAAATTTTTCAGATAAGGACGTCCGCCTTTTCTGTTTAAGCTACGAACTACATTGTTACGAACAACTTTTCAAGTTTTAATTGGCAAATACACGGAATACCGACGAAGCCCACATGAAACGCATTTGACCAACATCGCTTAGCAGCAAAAACAAGCATCGAATAGAACAAGTCGATAAACCGGGTACGGGATTCCAACCCGTATCAGTCATCTGCAACTCGTGCTACGCCTGCCGGCCCTCGCCACAGGGCAGCCTTCAGTCCTTCACCGACAAGCAGAACTCAACTGCCTGATTTCGAACCCTTCAGTGAATGCGACTGATTTCTTCCACGGTTTTGATCAGATCGTCGACGGTGGCATCACGCTTCGTTCCGTCTTCTTTGAGCTGGAAATTCGTTGTTTTCATGATTGAAAGCCGTTGCACGCAGTTCAAATCTACCCGTTTTTCGAGAACACGATCTTTGGACTCCGCCATGGGCGTCGGAAGGGGGGGGGCAGGACCCCCCT
>JGI24021J15306_10008846_pt1 | contig 12413 bp, 6 predicted proteins | sample Ectturendosymbi1_FD_15306 | JGI IMG/M metagenome (IMG submission 15306)
CCATGTTTGGAGATGGCAACCCAGGCAGTGCACTTCACAGAGTGTAATGGTCTTTGCAGACAGTGCTCAGGGGGTGTGCTACCCCTGAAGATGTTGTTGTTAGAGTTCACGTGACCTGACAACAGAAAATGTGCCTCGTCCGAAAAAATGTGCCTCGTCTGAGCTGCGTGGATAGACTTCTGCCGAAAATATGCCTCGACTATAAATATCTTTTACTCAGTAGTCCATGCCATCTCGAAGGTCAAATTTGGTAGACTCTTAGAACATTAATTCTACTTGGTAAATCTGAAAAATAAAAAGAATTGATTAATCATTTCAAACGTTATTCAAGTTTAGGTGATGACCGTTTTTTTGTGTCACCCTGTAGTTTAACCTAATTTAGTTTGCTGAAATCAAAGTAAGCCATTTAATGGGAGGCCCTCAAAGATATGTAACGCAATGCGCGGCCCTGGTCAAGCTAGTGACATACTTTTTGGCTCAGTAAGCCATTTCGGTTGGACATAGCTGAACTAGGGTGAAGTTTTTGCCACTCTCAAAAGGGAAATCCTCCGGGTGACTTAGGTTATACGTGATGTGATGCGAATACGCAAAGACACACACATTGCTGTTGAATTGGACCTGGTGCAGGATGTACTGTACACAAGCACACGCGTGCACGCAATAATACAACATTCATTAATGCAACTATTAGGTTGCTCACAATTGAAACATACGTGACTGCACATGCAGTGTTTTACAAGGAGTGATATGGACTTGTTCAGACTTTTTGAATTTCTTCAGAAAACAATGGTGAGCTTATTCTTAAGTAGCGTTTTCTCTTATGGCGACTTTCCGAAAACCTTTGCTTTCGTGCCAAGAGATGCAGACGGTGGTTTATGCCAAAACTTTTTCTTTTATACAACTGCCTTGTTAACTCGTCAGTTGCAGGTTAGTGTAAGTAACTACTTAGTATAATGCGAGCAACAGTGATGCAGTTGGAACCACAACCTCCGCCTTACGGTTCAAACCTCGATACAGAAACCGAGACCAAGACTTTGTCAAAAAGGCCGAGAATTAGTTTTCCAGGAGTTTTCTTAGCTGCATCAAAACTTTACGAATTACTACAAAATGAAGCTAAACTTTCTTAGGTCCTTCCAACCCGACGTTTTCGTCGAATTTCACCCACTTTCGTCAACTTTTGGGTTTTTCATTCCTCGAGGATAAGCTCAAAATCAAGAGGGTTGAACTGCTTGTGCTACCAANTNTTGCAGGTATAGCATTGAAAGCATCGACAGAGCAGGATGAAGACTGATATATGCATGCTTCCAGGNCGAAAACGAGTCTTACAGTAACTGGTTTCAATANACGTTTCGAAACCGAGACAAAGTTTCGAGAGTCCATTACTGATGTCTACATTAAAGATTTCTCTCATTCTGGAGGTAGATTTCTTTTTTAAAAGAATGGGTTACTATTTGTTGTCCCTTCTATAGTTAAAAATGTGATTCATATGGCAAACATATAAGGGCATAGTTTTCAAAGATTCATTGTGCAGTTAGAAAACAACAAAGCTTTTGATACGTCAATTAGGCAGACGTCATGGGCAAAATTGACCATAAGGAGTGATATTCACACAACAATCAAGCGCAGGTTTGAAACCAGCTGTGTAATTAACGAGAGTGGTTGCTGACACAGCGACGTTAATATTTTCTTGAATAGTCAAAGCCTATCATCCTATTAGCCGTTGCTACCTACTGTATATTGCTTAGTTATGTAGCAAGACTTTTCAGATCTTTATAACCACTGGGTCGACCTATGTCTACTGCAATGGTTAAGCAAAAGAAAAAGAGAAATGTTCACATATTCAGACGACCATATTTCCAACTGCCACTAAAATCAAAATCTGTATGCTTTACGGGTTGAAGTTATGATTTGCTAAAATCTGTAAGTTGAGACATGTTACCTTTACACATTTGTAATTAAAGTACAATCTTCCAAACCGCACTGGATTACGCTTTTATAGAAAATATTTACTCCCACCTTTCACGTTTAATATGAAAATAAGAGACTATACCATTTTTCTGCTGGAGTACAAAACTTTTCGTTTGAACACAGCTTTCGTAGGAATCACGGCAATGGCACACGCTTCAACAGTCTTGAAAAACGGTGAAGAGCCACTGGTTATAATCCAGGAATGTTTTGCCAGCTTTTCCCAGTTGTGGTCGTGTTGCTGGAAACTTCCCGCCACAGAAATCACTATTTCAGGCACTCCAAGACGCCAGTGTTGGGTCAGAAGCTTCCAGACTGAAGCAGGGTCCACGTGTGATTCAACTGTTACGTACTGAAACATGTATAGTTTTAAATTTTGAGGCGCATTTTAGGATAACAATCATAAGGTTGCACCTTGTCCTCACTTTCGTATGCTGTTCATTTAAAGTTAAATGAACAATAAAATTAAATACAAATACCACCTATTTGTAGCACGCTTAGCAAATTCTAAATATTTGGGATTACGACACAAAATTCTCAAGATTCAAACGTTTGGCAAAACTTGCCAAGAATCTGACTTACCGGTGAAAAAGTACTTTTAAAGCCGCGTTCCTTAAACATAATTTCTCCGTAACAATGTTTGCTGAAGCCATCAGTTTTCAGAACAAAATCGGTGAGTTGCTGCTGCATAACAAAGCAAAAGCGTGCCGATTCAATGCTAATGATTAGATCCGAAAAAACAAGGGTACAATGAAAACATCATGAAATAACTATCATCTAGTACCGGCTATGTGGCACAATTGGTTGAGCACGCGCTGGTAGTTTGGATTCGATTCCCAGTTGGGTCACACCGAATAATTGTAAAACGGTACCTACGGCCTGTCCAGCCTCGTGCTTGGCGTTAATGGTGGGTTAGGCTGTTGAACATTTGGGCAGTAGGCTTACTGTTTTCAACAAAAACACTCTAGGAAGGTTTTGTCCAAATGAAATGGTCTGTTGTTTTAGTGACTTTAGGTGGATGTACAATATTAAAATGTTCACTTGTTTTTACATTTGTTAAATAACTACCTCAATTCCGAGTAAATTACTTTGTGAAGTGATACAAACACGCATTTTTGTCCTTCTCAAAATGTTTTTTGCTCGTGCATGCATAAGGTTATTACTGGAAATATTTTGATAGAGAGACTCCAGTCAAATCTGAATTGGAGAAGAAAATTTATCTCACTGAAAAGCAACTCTGAATTTCTGCTTACAAAATTTATTCAGCTAAGCTACGCATTACAGCTCTCCAATTGACAGGCACCACTGGAAACACGGAATTGCAGATAGTTTTCATGAACATGGCATGTTTTGTATCTCTTTTTTGTTCCTGTTGGATGCTTTTTCAGCAACATTTAAACTTTGCCTTTTCACTGTAGGTTTGATAACATAATTTTGTACATATACAGTAAACAAAAGCATTTGTCCCTTCCGATAGACAATGGCTTCAACTTACATTTGCGTATGAATAGATACTTTGCTCATGTGATATGGAGCGTGCGCTACAGCATGCATAAAATAACGTGGTTTAAAGGCTTTGTTACAACCGTTATTTAGGTCCACATAAAGGTTTTCGACAAAACAAACAGCTTCTATAGTTTGTCTTAAAACAGAGTTACATTCACCAAGTTTTTGGACATTTAATTTTAGCAAACATCCGTAATTATCAAAACTTTTGTCTTGGCACTCGTAAAATGTTTCACAGCATTAGAAGAAAAGCAAAACGTCCTAAAACTGCACGAAGATTTAAAGCACAAAGACGTTGCTTTCTAATCTTATGTTAACAGTACCTTCAACAGCTGAGAGGTTCCCACCGGAAAAGAGCTTAAAACCATGAGTGAACGCATCGCCGTTATTGCTTGTCTTCTTGTTTGAAAGCTGCTAGTCTCCTCACCAACATGCGTTGAAGGCGGAAACGAGTAATAGCACGCAACAGAAACACACTGTTCGTCTTCAAGTCATCGAGGCTCTCTTGCCATTTATAGTGACTTTGCGTGCGAGCTGCGCTTCAGATGCGGATTTGCCTCCGTGTTTCAATTCACGTCTACACCAGGATTGACTTTGCGCACGTGGATTTGCCAGCTAACCACTTTATATATTAAAGGTTTGGTTGAAGAGCGCGAAGTCAAAATAAACCTAATTTTGTAATAAACATGCTAACAGTAGCGATCGACGTAGGTTCAAAGAAATTTTTTTGAAACCTAAAAATGTTGAAACACATTAGGAGGGTTGCGTTGTTGCAAATCAATGTGCAATGCTTACCAAAACATTTTAAAATTTATCTTTTATTTTCCTTTGTAACGGACGTAGCTTAATTTTTGCTTTTGATAAGCAACACTTACCCTAGGCCGTAGCTACATTGAGGCAAACGAGACACTTGCCTAGGTAAACCTTCTGTAATGTTGCCACAGAACATATTGGGAACTCTAAATCAAATCATATTTTTGTGTGGCTGTTTCAAAACGAGAAGTACTGTACCTACACTGTGTTGCTCCCACCAGAGATACTACCAGCCTAGATTAAATGGGGGCAGGATGTTACGTCTCTATAAACTATATTTAACAACATTCCCAACCGGGGGCGTAATTAACATTTTCGTCTCGGTAAAATTTTTACCCTGACTACGGCCATGTTACTTGTAAAGGTCCCTACAAATGTTACCAAATAGGAATGGTTATTTCCTATTGGAATATCTTTAATAAATACCTCACTGCAAGTAATTACAAAACATTTGAGTAATTTCGCTGCTGCACTCGTGTTTTCAAAAAAAGCGTCTTCGTGAAGTGGAAGCTGAAACTATCTTTGTCTCCAATTAATTGCAAACTAAGAAAAAATTCCATGGCATAATTGGGCTCTTGTGTGACAACTTGTCCACATTCCTAGTGATGTCGAGCTTTGATCTCATCTGCGGTGGCAAAGCTGATATTGTATTTGTGGTGGAAGTCTCATCCACACATAGGTGTAAACGTCAATTAACACTATGGCGTAAGCATCAATTTTTCGAAACAGATTTGCTTCTGGTTTTTGGTCCTAACGAACTATCCAAAAACTTTGCAAAGAGATACTGCGACATTGGCCATCAAACACTGTAATTGAAAAAAAACAACAACCAATTTTTTAATTTCATAATCACCATTTGTGGGATTGACCTTAAACGTTCAAACTACATTCCATTTTAATTCACTTCGACTCCATCCTGTGAAAAGGATATGGATAGAGACATTACTGCGCACTAGAAAACTTGACTTAAATCTAACTCCAAACTTAAGTCTAATTCCAAACGGGTCAGTGGTTCCCTTCGTCAGACTTGCAGTCAATAAAAGTTGCGGCAATTTTTCAGAAAGCTTTGCTTTTAGGCTATGGATTCATTATTTTAGCCGAGAAGGCAAGCAGCTTTTGCAAGGCCTACAAAACTCAACCGCTTTTCAAGAAAAAAGAAAGTGCAACTATACATTCTGAGCTAGAAAATCGTATCGTTAGCGGTTATAAAATGTGAAGTCTTTTTCATAGCAGTTCAAGGCTTCATAAATATTATATTTTCAGCTTTTGGAGTGCTTTTTACATTGCGGAAATCATTTACTTAGAGCGACATGTATAAAATTTAATCAACTAGAAAATACTATAAGACAAAATCAACCAACAAGAAAAAACATCAGAGTGTATCAAAAAATAATTAGTGCAACGATGGTTCAGCGTCAGATTCAGCACAGAATAGTTGTGTTGAAAATTTCGGCGATTGGGTAGCGATGTAAAAGGTTGTAGTCTATCAAATGAAATCATATTAGTTTAATTAACACCAAAGACACACTGAATTTAGCCTTAAAACTTTCCTTTTACCAAAGTGATTAAATCTGGAAAGTTATTTATAGTTAAGCGCGCTGACATGATGTATATATCTTGAAAATTGTGTACTGTAAATGGTCAAATATTGCTAGCACGTTGCCGCCCTACCAGCAAACCTGCTTCTGTCTTAGGTTGACTTGAGCTCGCTCTATTATTTTTGTGAGGAACGAGTTTGACCGAACCAACGGAAAATAAAGTGAGTATAAGATAAGCGAAAGCTAAACTTTTTCATAACTTTACAGCAAGCACTTTTTTGATGAACTCTGTTGATATATATACCTTCACGATTATTCCAATTCTTCCAAAAACTTACACAGACTTTTCTGTACCTATAAAAAGACGTACGTATGTTAACTTATCTGTACCTTTCCAGGTCATGTAAACATTTTGAAATGTTTTTGTAATAAAAGGCCATCNCTAACGTATCAGCGTCATGAGAACTACGCAAGTGTTTGAGTCTCTTGAAATATTTCCTCTTTTCACATTGGCGTTTTTCAGCCTTTTGCCACGGTTTCCAGTTTAAGCACAACTTTCCTTGGTGACAAGAGCTACGTCTTTTATAGCAAGCTTATCCAGCATAGCTTCCTGTGTAACTTCGCTAAAAACACGCCTTGTACTGCCTGACACGAAACTTCTTCCCTCAGCATGGAAGTAATATTAGAGTTTTTCTAACACTTTTATGTTGACTATTTACCTTCTGTTATAGCAAAAGCTATTACACCCGTATATCTTATTTCAAACAAAGCAGAACCTTAAGTGATCTACCTCAGAAATGATCTAGATGTTGTTTATAACACCAATGAAAACGTTCCTAGCTCAACAATACATCAGCCACTCCAGGTTACACTGAGAATACAAAATTCGCTTGACAATGGAACATCTTCAAATTTTTCGTTTGTTTGATGGCTTGAAATGCAAACATGTTTTGCTGATTTTGCGAATAAAAAAAGTTTAAGATTCAAGATTGAAATTCACATTTTGACTTTAATAGATTGTTGGTATGTCCAAAATTGTTCTATCAGAAGCGTTTCGTAAATTCAGCAAACGCTGAAATCCCCACCTAACATTTTTTCATCGACTCAAACACAGCTAACACAGCCATCAGTTCACGCACATTGAGCAACGATCTGTTGAGTTGATAACGCACGCCACGACAAAATAATCGTTCTGTTGTATTTTGACTGAATCATTCTCTTTTAACTCCTTTGTAATTACAAAAGATTGCAACAGCTGATGCAATCTTCCTGAAAATAAAAGAACAGCAAACATTCCACTGTGCGTGAATTATGTAATATTGGACGTGACTAGTTGACGTGTGAATACAAAAACGTTTCGTGATCTACGTCACCCAACGAAGTGTCGATTTGTTAAAAGTTCGAAGGTTTAATGCTGTTGCTTTTTAACTGGGTTATGGACATGAATGAATACACAACCGAACTCTGTTTTATTGCTATATCTCGTGCCGTTTGGAAATTAAGTCCGGGCTACATATGCGCAAAAGAAACGCGGGTGAACTTAAAACTCCACTTATCCATCCAAAGGCGAATGCGATTCAAATATTCTTTCTTTTCAGCGCGATTCGTAGGATCACATGCAGCGTAATTTATTAAAGGTGATCCTTCAAGCAATGAGAACAAACAAATGAAAAAACTTCTCTTTATGTGAAAATTTGAAGACCTTCCAAGATTAAGCGAATTTTATATTCTCAGTGTGACCTGGAGTGGCTGATCCTTTGCTGATCCAGGAACATTTCATTGGCGTTAGAAAAAAACATCTAGATCATTTTCGAGGAAGATTTGTCAAGGTTCTATTTTGTTCGAAATAAGACATTCTGGCTTAGTGGGTTTTGCTAAAACAGAAGACAAAATAGCCAATACAGTCCGATTGTCATCGTACGAGAAAGTGTCTTGCGATTTCCTGATTACAAGCAAAGCTAGCTTCCGTCTATAAATAGTTCACTTTTTGAAAAACGTAACGAGAATTCTTGTGTTATGATTGAAAGTCCCAAATGGTTATCCCTCTGGCTTGAAAAACTTCATCTTCAAAATAGGAAAAAAATAAGCCTATCTTCCGCCAAACCCTAACAGCAATGATTTGTTTTATTGGATTAGGTATGCAAGCCTTCAACAGACATTCGAACGGCTCAATACAAACAGAAATCCACAAAAAAAACAACTTGAATTCTGGAGCCGATATTAACAAGGTAATAACCAGGTTGTGTTTCTTCGTACAAAATCAGTTGTCTATATTTGGGATTCCATGCTTAGACTTTACTGTTGCAATTAGGTCAAAATGCTGCTATGCGACCAATGCTGCGTGGATTTATTACACGTACATCACTTACGCTGTGAAAATATACACTTGTAGCTTTTTCCTAGAAAGCATTTCGCTTATGGTCTGTGCCGGTCAATCGTCGTAAAAAATTGAGCTCAGAAATGCAATGGAACTTAAGCAAATCTACAAGTATCCTCACCTAGTATGCAGCAGTTATTCCAGCATAATTTATTAAAGGTGCTCTTAACTGATTTCGTTTGAAGTTTTCCATGCATTAAAATAGGTTTATAAATATGTTTTTGAATTTTATGTCGGATGCAAGTAACCGTGCTTCTTATATTCTACCAATTCCCGTACTGACGTTTATCACTTCCACTCGTTGTCTAGGTTACTGGTTAACGGCTAGTTGAACAAAAATCATTCTGCCCATGTGTTTTTTTAACACAGACTTCATGGAAATGGTTTAGAGCCTCCGGAAGGGAATAATTTACAAAAACGTTTGCAAAAAACAAGCAGCAATTTAGTTTGGGCATCTTAACATCTGGATTATAAAGCATGCAGAAGATGAGAATNGATTTCAAATGCAGATGTTTTCTGACATAAAACATTTTTTCCAATTTAATTCAAACTCAGTTTCATACCACTAATATGCGGGNTTCTGCAAACGTCGGCCCAAAATAAACACTTTGTATTAAATAAGGATAACATAGTATACTTGAAAAACAAGGAAAAGTTCACAACATTCCATTCGTTTTCTAAACTCTGTAAAAGTCATGAAACTGAGTTAAAATTTTGTTTTGTTAAAAGTTAATGCAATGAAAAACCTCAAGCTTTATTTATTTCACAATGATTCTACTTTTATGCTTCAATTTTTCACATTAATCTGCTCAGAATGGTTTACAACTTGCGGCTTTGAAAATAATTCCCCTCTACATTTATGCAACAGTAGAGGATTTCAGCTAGCCATGACCACACGTGGTGCGCTGAAAGAATTACCAAACACAAAAGCTGACTTTTACATTACATCAGAAAATAAATCAACTTAATTCACGTACTGCACTATCAAATTACTCTTTTTTCTTTTGCTATAACGTTCCATAGCCTGTTTTTCAATCTACGTTTTGTGTAAAGTTATTTATTGGTTCAACACATTGAAAACAAGCTACATCAGCTGTCAAATTGCCGTGAAACTTGTTGGTAACTGTCCTTTGCTTTTTGTTGCCCTCAATTAGACACAATGTCAGTTTGGTTGAGCGAAACAAAAACAGCACTACTGAGTTCCGTAATTTTGAAAACCTGAAATAGGTCTTGGTCAAACTCATCAATCTGGATTTTCAAACTGCCAATGAAAACATTAGCTATTTAAACTATTCTTCAAACTGTTTAGTGAGTTTGCTACAGTCACTTGCCAAAGAACTCAACTCAGGTACCACTGCATGAATGAAACGTACACCTGAGAATGCTGATCAGTCTGGTAAGTACTGAATTAGGTCACGGCGAAGTGTTTGACAACTTCGTAGTTCCTTGTTTTTCTTAATATTAACATCGCTAGAGTGTTAAAACGAGTTAATCTACCTTGACGTTGTCATGGCTTTCAGAATTGTTTTCTCAAAACGCTAATGTGTTATGGTTACTTTCTGAAAGTAAAACGTAAACACATCATTTTAGGTAGGAATTAAAGTTTGCGTAAAGTTGCGGTTGTTTTTTCTACCCTATAAACCTTCCTGCCAGAGATGCTTTTTTAATACTCTTTCCCATGCGGATTAACGGCTGGTAGAGTTTATCACGAATTTACTGTGTGGCGCACTTTCGTTTCAACATGAATTTACACTGAGAATCAGAGGTGCGAAGAGAAGTGCTTAACTTGCGAGAAAGTACGTTTATATTTCATGAGACAAAGCGACAGCATGCCGAAGTATTTCAGGTTTTTTACCGATTGACAAGACTCTTGGTTTCCCATTATTGTTTCCAGGGTTGGTTGGTCTAAGAGACAAGTAGTCTAAATGAGAACTACTTTGTTGTCATTTTAGACCTCAGGGCGAAGAACTGCCGGAAAACATACGGTTTTGAAGCTTGGGCGTATCCGTACAGAACGTTCTCAAAAAATCCGCCCTTTTCCTTTAGTATTTTTTAGAATTTTAACATTAACTCATCGAATGTTCGCGAAATTTTTGTCATAGTTGCGACTTACAGGATCTACGACGTTCGTATGAATCCCGCGTTAGGCACGCTGTACAAAGAACACTGAGACATTGTCACTGCCTCGTAAGTTCTTCAATATGAAGAACAATGAAACAATAACCCTGAAGCGGAGGTTTGCAGGCACGAAAATAGCTCGCTCTCGATTCGTGCTTGCAGGTGACATAACCTCGCTCGGTTCGCTTTGTTTCGGTTTTTCCGTGCGAACGGAAGCGTTCACGTACAGAGCTCTTACATCATTTCCACTGTCCTTCGTGAAGGTTGTTTCAGTGTATATTTGCATAAAGGGGTGAGAAGCAGATGAGACCGAACACGCCGAGCTGTGCACAACAGCGTGGGCAACGTGCCAAACATCACTGCGTGTCAACCGACATCCTCACGTGGGTCACCAATGAGGATGTCGCAGTCAGCGTCTGCTGGATCGGTTGCAGCAGCAGACTTCGCTTTTGCTATTGCGTTGTCGACTTGGATGAAACTGGTTTCAACCGGATTTTTCTTGTCCTGTTCACTGTTAGAGTTGACTGTGAACAGCAAGAAGTCTGAAACAAATGGAATGACCTTTCACAGAGGTGATTAGATTCTATAGGTTTGAATGGCAGTCTTTACTGTAAAATGATTCACATCTATTGAAACCAACACGTTATATTAGATATTTATTCATTTGGGTCAGCGCTGATAAAATGCCTAAAAGTAGTATGTTTCAAANGCTGGAAAAAAACATCAACTGAGGTAAGATTATCACCAATTATNAAAAAATTANATGCAAATCCCCGTGCATCGTTTGTGCATTAAATGTAAATCCCCGTATATCTGAACTACCACCAGAGCAAAGGCACCTGTGTTCGATTACCAGGCACGGCCACAAAAGTCCAATGGTTTTACAGAAGGGCCAAAAGTTTCGAATACGGACTTAGGAACGACTTCTGAATGGCCTAATGTTCGTGTTTGATTTGAATAAAAAACAATTTTACGAAACAGTGGTCAGTGGTGTACGACCACAGTGGCTGGCAGGTTATATTGAAAAATATTTCTCAGCGATATTGAAAGTTTGAGCATGGCAATTTGAGATTAAAATGGATGTTTCGGGTCTCGTCAAGTGTATATTTTTCAAATTTTTGATTAGTTTTGCATATTTTTAGTATATTTTTTTCGGATTATCACTATTCTGTAAATCCGCTTAATACTGGTTCACTGTGATGACATAAACCGATTCGCGTGATTGACTCTTGTGTTTCAGCAACAGATTTTCAAATCAACCGCCATTCGTCAAGTGAAAAAATGACTTGCAGATAAGTCAAGTGAAAAATGACCTGCAGATAAGTCTCTTCACATTCTCTTGTTTTTCTGAAAGAAGAGAAAAGGCAGCTGACGTGTGAGTTTGTAGAGGATCACGTTCCAAACGCGGCACCATTTCCTTGAACAAAATCTAACTGTTCGTAACTTTCGTTGTCTCAAGGTTCTGAACAGTGAGTGGAAAAAACGGGGAACACAAGCACAATGGATATGATCAGATAATATCAGAAAGCTTTTTAAGAACAAAAGCACTGGACCCGTGACCGAACCTTAACCTAATCTGACCCATGTGGAAGCTCTGCGTGAATCTCCAAATGAAACACTTCGTGGATCACGAATTGTGTTTGCAACAACGGACCAACCGCAGGTGAATCAGAGACTAGGTTAGGTTCACTTTGAAATGAGCAAGCGTAAAAGAGCTATAGGTAGAACCTAAGCAGTTGCGGTTTTCCCATTACTGCTGCAAATGAGTGATGAGTACAATATTTTCAAACAAGCCCAAAGTTACAGTATTTACAAAGTTACACCCATTCCTCTGTGATGCCTGTGTTGTTGCGGCAAGTGGCATTGTGTGCCTGCAGTCATTTCATTTAACGCGTTCATATTTGCAAAATAAAGAAAATAAACAGTGGTGCGCAACAGTCTTGTAACAAAATTTTTTTCAGAAGAATGGTCCTAGATTAAAATCTTCAAACTGTTGCATGCGCACACGAAACTATAAAACAGGAGAACATAAAACCAACTTGAGCGTTTACATTAAATCAAACCATCAACGCTTCAACATTCGTTGAAGTTTAACC
>JGI24021J15306_10008847_pt1 | contig 12413 bp, 8 predicted proteins | sample Ectturendosymbi1_FD_15306 | JGI IMG/M metagenome (IMG submission 15306)
CAGGTTTGGGTTTTTATACCAACTGACAGAAAAGGTCAAAAACTAAATTTTAACAATCAGAATCAATACACGAATTTACAGTTGTTCAGCAGGCTGTTTGCTGGCGTTTTTAATGAAGCAGATGCATCTGAAACTCTGCTGCTAGACATGGGCGTCGGAAGGATTTTCTCCAGGTGGGAGCCAGCAGGGAATTTTTCCAAAATTTTTTCCAGGGGGGACCAAAAGTGGTAAAATTTAGTTTTTACCCCTCGAAATTGAAAAAGCAACCTTTTTTTGCTAATAAGTTCAAAATCCAGGGAGGGCCTTGGCCCTCACCCTGCTCTCCCCCTCTTCCGACGCCCATGTTGCTAGCATAACGCGGCTCCGGCCCCACAACTCCACAAACAGTGAAAAAATTGGGCACAATGCACAAAAATAATATTTCAGCAGCCAAAACCATGAATTGTATTGCACCCTGCTGATTACCTTAAACATTTCTCGCAACAAAACCCTACTGTGAGTCTACCAACATGGCCCCACAACTGCCACATCGGAAAACGTTAAAGACTACTGTGGGCACCAGTCGGCTGGCCCAAAGGCGTATTTTCATTTTCGGGCCCCCATGCTATTTTAAATTGGGGCCCTTCCGGAAGGCAGAGGTGGCTGTAGTCACATTTTCAGATTCCGACTCCGCTTCTGTTGTAAAATTTTTGAATCCGGGTCCGAAAAATTTTCAAACTTTCAAATCCGACTCCTGTTCAGACACCGACTGCCATCGATGCAACTGTAGTTCAGCTAGGCCTATGTTTTATTTTAAAAATGCCATATATGAATACCACCCAGACTCCTGCTGCTGAAAGTGAAAAGTGACTCCAGGTCCAGGTCCGGTTTTTCACAAATTTTTGACACCGGCATTCCAGATCCGCAGCTACCTCTGCTGTAAACCCTTCTGGTACATTAAAAAACTGGGTTATTGGTTTCGTCTTATCAATAACAGCTCGTAATGCATCTGCTTTGGCAATTGCTTTCTTTCGCTTGCTAGAACCACTCCCTTGTGTACGCTTTGACACGCTTTGACAAGTTAATGCATGCAAGCCTACTGTAGATCCACCGTTATCCTGATTACTTTGAAAAAAAGAAAAAAAACTTACACGTGAACCTTACTTTGCTAAGTAAGCTATTAATCTCAAGCTACAAATTGACCTTACGAATACATTAACATATGTGTCTAGTTCAACGGTAGTTAAAATATTTTTCTATGGATTGAACTGTAGAAGGAATGCTCCAAGATTGCTACAAAACAATTGAAGTCAAAGAACATCCCAGCGTAACATGCGCGGTGCTACAAGCAGTTAACATTTTGCTCCATTGATTATCTGCAGCCTTGACTACAGTGCAGGTTAATTTTGTCTTTATCCCCTATCTTACCCATAAAAAGCAACGAGAGACCGAGCTGAACGAAAGTACCTCATTGCAATGGCCTCGTATAATTTGAATTCTGAAAAATGGATTCAGGCGTCTTGTTCCACGCATTATACGTAACAATAACCAATTTTCAACGTCATAAAAAGAGAATACTCATCGTCATTCACTTCAATCTTTCGCGCTCATTCGTTTCTATAAAGGTCTTTTGATAGAGTCATAGTAAGAAAACGTGCGTTAACCCAAAACAAAAATACAAATGTAATTACTTACAAAAATGCTGAAAATTTTCCTTACTCCCAAAATTTTGGGGCCCCTCAACATCGTTGGTCCTAGGCTTAAGCCTTTTTAGCCTAATGGTAAATCCCCGCCTGGGCTGGCCATTTTGTAAATGATGTTAAATCACGTCGCTTGGCCCCCTACGAAGAAGGGTAAACGACGTGAAATCATGTCACTTAGAATCGAACGTGTTGGGCCTTTGGTCTTGATCTTCTGATAAAGATTGTTTTTAAGATTGTGATGTTCACGTGCAACACGGAACCAGCAGCTAATTTCCAGCGTAAACTATGCTGCAAACCGAAAGGTTCTGTAAGTGTCGAATGACGATGACTGAAATCATTAAATGAACGTTTCCTCACTTGCCATATGTTTCTTGATGCCCTTGGGCCTGTTTGAACAAAAACCGAACAGGTCAGAGCTTGCATTCGATGTCTGACACCCCAAAACATTATTTTTGATGGAATATTGTATCCACAGGTTTAGCCAACCTTGGTCTTATCTACTAATAACAGCGTTTGTTCGGCTTCTACCCTTATTAAAACACCGAGATGTTCAATTACGTAAAAAAACACCAACCGTTCAATTCTTATGAAAACACCAAAATGTTGGATTCAAATTAATCTTTATAAAAGCACCAAACGGTATAAAAAAAACTTTTACCCAACGGAAGCAATGTCGTTCGCCCTTACAAAGTACTTTCCGAAGATTTAAGGTTGATAAACATACTGAAATTTGGCCACTACATTGGACACGAACACTGCACGTATTTCATCTTTTGTGATAGAGTAATCCTTTCGAAAACGGTCTACGACTGCTGCCTGGTTTCTACGCCGTCACTCTAGGAGTGAATGTGTTCTCCTTTCTTTTCTCCGGAGCGCCTTGTAAGTATCATTACGTCGAGTAATTACCCTGTAATTTACTGTAGCGAAATGATTAATCCGTAACGGTGCACGTATGAGGAATTGGGACGATTAGATTCTTTCGACAACGGTCGTGTGGCTTTCTTTGTGATTTACAGAAGCAATGAAAAACGTTACTGCAAGAAAGATAGCATGGCCATTTAAAAAAAAAACGTGATCAGCTGAAAATCATAAAATTTCTATCGTTGTTTAACGTTGCGCTTTTTTACAACTTCAATATGTTTCACATGAGCGAAGCACATGGTCTCAAAAGAAATATTTGGCGAACGCTTTTATTAATTATAGTATAATTGTGTTTGATATTTTTGTGGTTTCAAGCGAGAGTCTGGAGCAGCTATGTCCAGCCCACCGCCCAGTCGAAGGTTTTGTGCGGGCGCGGCCCACTTTAGGTTTACGCTGTAGTGAAAGTACCTTACATTCTCACAACCTGTCCATATTTTGATAATCTTGAAATTGACTTTTAACGAAGGTGGTCTGAGTGCCACTTCATCACGTCTGTTACCATTGCAGTTAGGATTCGAACGCGTTCAGCACATTAGCTTGAGTTAAATTTAGTTTGCTAAGATCAAAGTAAGCCATTCAATGTGCGGCCCTCATTAAAANATGTCTTTCAATGTGCGACTCTAATTAAGATAGTGACGTGATTTTTGGTTCAGTANGCCATCNGGGTTGGACATAGCTGAACTAGACACTTGCCAGTTTTTTAATGAAATAAGCTGTTTAGCCTCGTATTTCGGAAANCTGTTGTGGTTGTGTGTGCCTGAAGGAGCAAAACTGTCACCCAAACTTTTAGCTACGATACGACAAACTATTGAAACTTGACTGACGTTCTTCCAACGATATTGCTCACGGAGCAACTGGCATATCGCCTTTTATTAGCAGGCCACGTGAGAGTTTCGTCAATTACTTGAAGCGTGGAAGAGTGCTCAAACGAAAACGGTGCAATGAACAAAATTACCTGTTTTCCAGTGCTTGGTTTCAACGAGATTCCCGTGTGGATAATTGTTCTCGTCACGCTTGGACTGATGATCGCCACAGCTTTGGCAACATACTTCGGAGTAGTTCCTAGGTTCAGAAAGCAAGCAGGTTTGGTTTGTTCGGTACTTTGCTAAGTTTATTGGCTGGGGCTAGCAGCCGCGGCTTAGTCCCTGGCATTGGTTTCTCCAAAATGACTAATATCAACATTTAAGGCTCTGCGTGAAGCAGACGAAAGCTGCGCTGAGTTCAATTACGAAACGAGTGCTTCGATGCAAATTATTTTTACTTTCTTCGCTAAAAGTGGCGTTGTGCGCTAAGCACAGCAACAAAAAGTTTCTTAATGTGATACGCATACAACGCAAAATCAGTAAATTGAAATAATCGCATTTTTTCCGAGTAGTTCAACGGAGCACCGATATCATTGATATACAGTACTTGCGGTGTCGAAGTACGCAGATAACAATTCAGTTAATTTTTCGGTATAGCTGTCATTGCAGTGAAAATGAAAGCAGTCAAAATGTTGAACTTCAAAGTTATTTATTGTCTACTTACCAAATAATTTTCGTACAAACGAACACTAGCGGCAAATGCGCTCTGGAAATTCATTGTTTAAATAAGAAAGACAAACAAAATAGCCCTTTTTAAATTAGTGGCCAATCACTTGGAACAAGTCCTATTATTGTAAGTGGCACATAAAACTGTCGTTTTACTTTAAATTCAGAGCGCAGGCGATTGTAATTACGATTAAGCTAATGCCTATCTTGTAGTTAGGTCATAGGTTATTGCTTACAACTACCGTACAACAATAATACGGAAAGTAATGCTCTCTGTCGTGAAGTAACAGATATGATGAATTGGCAGAACAGCTGCAATGAAGAAAACGCGCAGGTCACTGATACGTAGTGTGACAGATCCGCTGATATGGTAAGGTTTTAGTCTTTGTTTTAAAAAAGCTCAGTAAGATCTTGCATTTTAAAATATGGTACAGAAAATGTCCCATTCGCATTTTGTGGCGATAGTCTATGTTTTTCGACTTTTTTCACATCACTATGCTCTCTATTGGAAAAAGCTGTTTTTTTTAGGTGCACATTTCATGCTGGAAGCAACTTTTGCATAATAATTTGAGTCGAAATTACGAACATATCGTGGCTGCTTGAATATAATAAAGTCTCTGACATAACTGTTGAAAGCTTGGGTGAAAACAATGGAGTGAAAGATCCCTTTGTTAACTGATGCTGCGTCTCCTCCCCAGATAAAGATCTCGAGCTGAATTCGCTCCGAAACAACGACAATGACGAAAACGACTGGGACGACGCAGAGACGTTGCCGCCCGACGAAAAATTTGAAAAAAACATTGATGGGAATCGGGTGAAAAAAGCCTTTCTTGCCATGAGTCCATGCTTGCTAAAACTGCTGTTGTTTATTACAACTGCCTTTTTTAAGTCCAAACTGAGAGAAATGCGCATTACCATGAAATTCCCACCTCCACATTTTCATGTCGCCATCTTCTGTATCTCAGGCCCGTTGCCAGGTTTCACGATTTGGGGCAAAACACATTTTTGGGATGGAAAGATTGTTTTTATTATATGCTTGAAACAAATTTATCTGGGCGCAACACAGTTGAGAGGCAGAAAAAATTGGGGTGCACTGTCCCTAATGCTCTCCGCGCTACGGGCCTGCTGTAATTGTCTAGCTTTTAAAAATAGTTTGCATGCAAACACGAACGAAAATATTTTGTTTTGTTCGAATTAAAATGAAATGCTTCAAAACGTACTGTTATTTATGAAAATGTGAGAGAATTTTCCAAGCTAAAATTGGACACATAAATGCAGATTGCCACAGCTTTTTTGCACAGTCTGCGATTTTTTGTTTAACAGATCCCAAACAAGCCAAACATGAAGTATTCCAAAGAAAAGAAAGACGGAAACTTTTTACCTCTTCCGGGTAAACGAACATGTAACTTTAACATCACTGCGTTTCACATTGTTTACATTACAGTCAAATTCATTTCAAAAAACAACATTTTCAGGTTTATACAGATGTATATTTTTGAAAACTGCATTTGCAGAGCTAACCAAATAGACAAAAGTAATAAGTTTTGGAAACAGTTGAGTGTTTTCTGTGCTCATACAGAGTTTGCGCAATAATTTTCAATTGGCCATCAAAAATAATTTCCTATTTTTTCTAAGGCAACAGCAAAGAGAGGGCAGACGAAGACGAATGTCCAAAAGGTTTTCTGGTCAAGGAATCCCATTCGGTAATTGAATTTTTCTTCTTCACGAACATACGAATATAAGCCATCAATGCTGTCCGTCAAGCACATGCGGTTCCTGGGCCGTGTAACATGCAGAAAGCCCGGTATACTCTATATACATGTCTATATACATGTCTATATACATATCTATATACATGTGCTACATTTTCCCTTGCGATGGTTCGTTTTTTCTATGGGGTGCTCTGTGGTTGGAGAAGTGAAGCACTTAAAAAGATCATGCATGCCCTGTTGCCCTTGTAAAACTACAAATTGTATACTTAATACGAAATAACAACGTGCGCACATCTAAGTAAAGGAAACGGTTGCAATTTTGAAAAAGTTAAATGTTGGTTTACGATTTCTGCAAGCAGCTGCGATTTTTATATATAACCCATGCGACGAGAGTTCTGTGGTACGCCCTCGGCTAACCCTAGTCGTTTTTCAGCAGAATTCGTCAATGCCTTCCATTGATGAATATTCAGAAAAAAACGAAGAAGCCAGTGACAAAGACGAAGATCCACAGGATGTCCGTCGAATCTTCTGCTCCCTGCAAATACTAACCGCTTGCTTTGCCAGCTTCGCTCACGGGGGAAATGATATCTGGTACAGTTGGCCTTCTGATTACTTGGAAAGATTAAGTTTTTTGAAAAAATTGTTATTTCATTCAGCAGTACAATGCTGAAAGTACTGGGGACTTTTGATCAAAATGTTCACTGAAACAATTGCGACAAACGTTATCGCGAAACGACAGTGTGTAGAACAAATGCGTTTTTAAGATTATTTCAATTATTTTTGCAAATAAACTCACCAAAACTTTGAAACTTGAACGATAACTTGACTGAACGTTTTAATAGAAAGTAGCCTCAAACAACAAATAGCGCAAAGGACCATTAACTTAACCGAACACAGACCATTTGAAGAAACTACAAATATTGTAAAAGTCGTGTTATTTATTATTCACGTTTCTTTTCCGTTGAAACGTGACTGCAAAGAGGCAACACGTTTTTGGAGCTTCAAAAAACCGTAAAAGACAGCGTGTTATTCTGATTTTGATATTTTCTATATTAACTTTTCAAACTTTCTGGCTTTATCTAATCGTAACTTTTCCTATGCAGCAATGCGATCAGTCCGCTCATCGCTATTTGGCTCATCTTCTGGTCGGGTGATGTTGTTCAGGGCAACTTCACACCCTGGTACTTGCTCTTGTTCGGCAGCATCGGTGTGAGCATCGGGCTCTGGGTTCTTGGGCGGCGTGTTATCACCACCATCGGTCAAGACCTCACCAAAGTCACCTCGTCACGGTAGGTTGAATCTGAAATGTGACCCTCCACACCGTCGAGTCTTACGAGGCGCTATTTAGAATTGATGGCTCAACCGTAGCATTTGGAAAATATTCTTATAAAATGGAGTGAAAGTTGCCGAAGTCGAAAAAATTGCCAGTAAAAAGCGAGTCAGCCTTAAGCTGACAGTACAAAAACAAATTTGATTTTCAGGAAACTGGTGCTGTGATGCAAATTTGTCAACAACGATGAAATGGAATATGGCACTAAACGACTTGTAAATTTTTGCAGAGTTCTTTCGAGACAAAATTGCGACAGTAATTAGGCTTGCTGGTTGGTTTCACTGTCTCTGTTAACATCGAAAACCGGCTTGGGATCCCCAAAATTTGTGCGCAAACTTATTAAATCCTGCAATTTTTTCAACATATGCTTTGCTTGCCGCCATCGACTATATTGCGCTAGTCATTAAATAGTTATTTTGTTACTGTGCTCCTCACTGCATGTACTTGTCTGAATTATCGAACTCTTCGTGAAGCGACAAAAGACGTTTATTCAGGCGCCATCCCGCTGCAAAATATCGTTAAGTAAAAAATCAAACAAATAAGTCTGTAAATAAAAAAAGTGTTTGATTGCAGCCCAAGAATAAATGTGACTGGATCGCATGCAATGCGACGAATTTATTTAAAGACAATTGGCGGCAGGCCGAGGCCTGATTGATGCCTCTTGTCTAATCGAGTTGGTGGGCACGATATAAACAGGAGCAATCGAATAAACAAAACTAACAGTTGCAAACGAACATAAATAAATGGCAGTAAACGAACAAAGAAAATGGCAGCAAACGAGCAAAAAAGGAGCCAGTCACGAGACGATAGGGCAAGTTATATAACAGGATGCACAGGAAACTGGATGGGTCAACATTGTTAAATAAGGGATTTAAAGCGCCTACTGTTCTTCAGGAATCGCGATAATGCTGGGAAGATAACTACTGTTGGTTTAAATGATAATTTAGGGTGGCCAAACAGAGAATGTGGATTAGACTTTTATTTCTGATAGTAGAATATTGTGGCCGTTTATAATCTTTTTCATTAAGCAAGGTAGTTTTTAGTGTTAGAAGAAGTAAATGTCGATGGTGTAAGGTCAAATTGCACTGCAGGAGGAGGTGTTCGAGTGTTTCTGCAGACTCGCAACTACACTGTCGAAAGGATTTCATATTAATGTTTAAAGGGCTGTGACCAATGCGAAACATACAGCGTAATGAGGTAGGGTATGGATTTGACTTTTGCAAGTGTCAAATATTGCGATTCTTGCCATGGTAAAAGAGTATGATGCGGTTTTTACATGCTGCATAACTAGAAGATAATTTGATGTATTGTGGTAGGGAGTTCCAAAGGACGGGAGCTTTGTAAAAAAATGAATTATGTAGGCCTACTAGTATACGTTTGGAGAGGGGAAGCTGAAAATTATTGGCATGACGAAATGAATAGGCTGAGATTTCTCCTAGGGTCAGCGGTAAAAATGAGTGGAGGACAAGACCAGTGTTTATTTTAAAATAGAACAAGAGGATATGGAGTTCTCTCCTATTAGATAACGGAATGAGGTTGAGATCTGAAAGGACAGCGGCGTTGCGTGATGTACAAAAACAACCTAGTATTATTTTGGTAGCCTTTGTATATATGTTGTTAAGGAGCGAGCTATCCGAAGTTGAGCAGTTGGCGAAAATCACATTTCCATAGTTTAAGATTGGGAGAACACAAGAAACATAAAGTGTCTAAAGGACCTTGCGTGGAACAAGGTGTGCAATCTGTTTGATGCGGTTAAGTCTGAGTGTGGTCTTTTGTATAATCGACAAAACATGATGATGCCATAAGGTTCGATGAAATATAATACCTAAATATTTGTATGAATCAGTTTTACTGAGGTCAGTGTTGTTAAATGTAAGAACAGGGTGTGAGATATGAGGTTTGGAAATGGTTAAAACTTTGGTCTTTGCTGGATTAAAATTTACATTCCATAACTGCCCAATTGGATAAGGTGTGCAAATCACGAGTTAAAACCTGATGGAGATGAAGTGGATAACGAGAAGAGAATAACAAGGCTGTGTCGTCTGCGAGCAATGAGATGGAGGATTCAATGGATTTAGCAATATCGTTGACTAGAAACAATAAGGGACCAAGGACAGAGCCCTGTGGTACCCCGCAATTTGTATAGCAGGCGTTTGAGAGCCTATCACTGATTCGCACTATTTGGCTCTTACCACTCAGGTAAGATGACAAGAGATGACAGTAATTTTCTGTGTGTTTCAGAGGATTTTGCATCGAAATCATGACAGCCATCACAGTGCTCATCGCTTCCAATATCGGAATACCAATCTCGACCACGCATTGCAAGGTAAAGCGGCTCACGTTTTCATGTGGTGGTATCGTTAAGTGGAAAATCACATAGAATCTGATAAAGTGTCTTGTTCAACAAGTTCTAAAAATAAACTATTTTCTTTTCCAGGTTGGAGCAGTCGTAGCGATTGGCTGGTACAAGTCACGTGCGGCCGTGGACTGGAACGTCGTGAGAAACATTGCCCTCGCCTGGTTTATCACTGTTCCAGCATCGGGCTTGCTCAGTGCTGGCAGCATGTTCTTTTTGATGAAGTTGCCTTGATGAAGCATTGCAGCAGTATACAACGGCTTTCGACAACCAGGAAAATAGTTAACTTCATCCCGGCTAAAGTTGACAAGGGACCTTCAGCTTTAGAGGTGTGATTTTCCTTGTCACTGGAAATTCCCAGAAAAAGCGAACCCATCAACGAATGGCTGTTGCCTGAACTTTAGTTATTTACTAACAACTGTTGCCTAATTTCCAACTAAATTTAATATATATAGTGTTTTTTAAACAACTTGGGTCAAACCAACGTGAGCTAAAATTTGATTTAAACCGAACATCGAACATATTTGCGTGCTATGTTTACATTTCAACCACCATGTGTTACTTTCTAACAGACAACTGAAGTGTTTGCGTGGTACTTTTTGACTGTCATGGTGGAAAATATATGTCATGAAGCAAGAAGGTTGTCGTGGATTATTTGACTGCCATGAAACCTTTGGGTGTTTGAAATTTCGCAGCGATGTTCGGATTCGCAGTGTAATTTTGCCATATTCACGATACTGCCCTTAGCATCAATGTAAATTCATTTGTCCAAACCTAGCACTGAACTTCCATGTGGCTTTGAGTGTTAATTCCTTGCATTGCAACTTGCTCTGGGCACCTAACGTAAATGTAAACTTATTGATTCATTGTTTTCGCGAAGAAGTTCGAGTTTGTAGACTTTTGTACCGTTACGAGTTTCATACTGATCTGTCGCCTGTTATTGCAGACATTTGGGTGTTTTTTTGCTTATTTCGCTCAACGCATTGACAAAACCGAACTGCAGCATTGGTATTTTTAAAAACAGCCTAGTTCTATTTTGCAACAAGCGAAAGCGTGCTCTGGTGTTTTGGATTACCTCTCGGCAGATCCAATCCTCATCCACCTTCCCCAGCATTAGCACTGCTGCTTTGGTTGAAAATCTTGCATAGAACGATGTTTTCTATTCGTTCTTTTGAAAACCGTATTGTCTGCTATGAGATCTTTGCTATGCTTTCAGCATTACCCTGCCAGCTTTGGAAACTATCTTTTGACCATGCAACGTAATCTTTTTTTGCCTTCCGTTATAATGATCGACCATAAGCTTCGTCTGTAAACCAAATCTGCGCTGTCCGCAAACACGTCGTGAGGCCACGTCTTGGGTGCAAAACAGTAAAAACAATTTCAAAGCTCATCACAAAGGTTGCCGTGCAAAAATGCGAAGCAACGTTTGTTAAGTTGTGTGCCCATGCCTGCCACCTCGTGGTAAAGATTTCCTTTTACCAACGCAGCGCACTTTTTGGCGAAGATGATTGACATTTGCTTGGGTGATTTGCAGAGGTGTGTGCTTTTGATCAAGTGCAAAGACGAAATACTCCAATTGCGGATTGCGGGTGTTACTTGTGTTTTACGCATTCTATTTGCTCAATCCTTGTAGTGGTGAGTTGGTGTAATATGCATATCATGGTGTTTGTGCTTGTAAATACAAGTTGTTCGTATCTTGCGTTGATTTCGCAATGATAAGGAAGCAACGCCTCGATACAGCTTTAAATAGGGAAATCGACGACTTTGACGAGGGTGTCATGGTTATAACAACAGGTGGAAAAATGACCCGTTGCGAATATTACACTACACACGCAATGTTGAAAAAGTGGAAGACAAACAACAACATTAACCTGAAAGTCGCTATTCGATTCAGTAAATTTTAATGTACTTGTTTGGGTTACATTGCAGGCGACCCCGCGTATGTCTCTCCCTGCTAGTCGTTGTTGGTTTGTTACAAGCTCCTGCGCAATGTCGCTAATGTTCTGATATCAATCGACGAGAGCTGGGAAGGCTTGATTCGCACGGCGCGTTGTTGCTTTGATGTACAAAAGCAAAAATATTTACGCTTCTCTGGGAACACTTAAAGCCAAAGTCAAACGGACCCTTGATGCACTGTGCGGCATTTATTGATTATATGAACCAGTCGCAGGCTGAACCACTGATCCGCAAGCGAGTGGACTAAACAAAAAAGAGCTGTCTTTCTTTTCGTTTTGATTTTAGGCAATATGAAAACTGGGGATGCAAAAAGAGTTCAAACCCGATGATGTCAGTTTATGTACAATTCTAAATTTAAACAGCGTAGAAATAACCATTATTTATCGGGAGGAATTCTTTCCCAGCCAAGCATCATACACTATTATCTTATCAAGCTGGACATTTCGCTTACAGAGCAGGCATCCTTAGGTCGCATTGAAATAGGATTGTAGAAAAAATTGCAGATCTTGCAGAACGTTTGAACTGTTTTGTAGATGATGTTTGCGTGTGGCTTACGTCAATGCATCGCATTTCACTATGAATGGTTTTTCATCTCATCCTTGACTTTCGATTTGCACTGAACCCCCCAGGAAACCAGAAAACCTGATTATATATTTTGCCAAAATGATTCCAAACGTTTGAGGGGCACAGGCGCATTTCTCAACTCAGCAATTATTCTCAAGCTCGTTTGACATGAGAAAGTAAACTTGTATTTCGAAATAATTTTTTTTCAAAAACCATTATTGTTTCATAGCAATAGCAATTGCTATGCACTGAAGATGATAACAGTGTGAACAACGGAGATTAAATTTCAGCCACCCGCGTCGACTCAATTTGTCATATGAGCGAATGCCCTTTCAAGGGACTCAGTTACGAAGCTTGCTGGTC
>JGI24021J15306_10008848_pt1 | contig 12412 bp, 7 predicted proteins | sample Ectturendosymbi1_FD_15306 | JGI IMG/M metagenome (IMG submission 15306)
CTCTTTTTCATGCAAACTGAAATAGTTTTGTAGTATCTTTTTTTAGTTACACTTTTACATTTTGTGCAATTCTTGATAAAAATTGCAGCAAAAAGTTCACGTAAAAATTGAAAAACTTGCAAAAAGTTGCAATATAAAATTCTTGGAAAAAGCTCAAAACATTGAACTACAGATATTTTGAGTGTTTTGGAAGCTGTAAAAAAAGTTGCAAAAACTTGCCCTACTTATAACCGTTAGAGTCTAGATAGTCAACAAACTTGGTTATTGAACAGTTTGGTGTATTTTGCTTCAAATCAAAGAGTCCTAATAGTATATGATCCAAAATGAATGGCAATAGTTACTGCAGTAAGTGTTTGTAGAGGCAGTGATGATGTCAATATTGAGTTACTTTCAAAGCACTGGAAAAATTTTGTTCACCAGGACATGTTTTTCACTTCTGCAAAATCAGTGTAATTATTTGATGTGTTTTGGGCATTGTACACATTAATTATAGTAATTCAATATGCATCATCAATTTATCTGCTATAGTGGGTGTAAAGTTCTATTGTTTTTAGTCAGTAATATATTCACAGTGTGCAGCAAGATTCACAAATCAATACTGTCATGATCTAATTATATGGTTTCTTTTTATTGCATGCTAATTGTTGTTGTCAAACTGATCAAATTGTTGTGGCAAAACTTGTCTTCTTGTATCATTTGGGATTCAGACCAGGCTTGGACTAACAAAAATAAATTCTTTCTGATGTTAGCACCCTTATCATGATATATATCAGAGTTTTATTTTTTTGCTGTATTTCTAATACGTTTGCTGCTGGCGTACAAATATACTGTACCTAAAAGTCAGCCTAAATCAAGCAGTTCTCACATGTCTTAGCGACGGCATAACTCCTCCACCAAATGTGCTAGAGAGCTGTTCAAACCCTTAAAAGACTTGGCAAGTCTTCGAAAAAAAAATTTTTGGTTTTGGGTTTCGGGATTTTTGTGAGTGATGTCATAAGTGGGGTAGGTTTTTTGCCATCATGGTTCATGTTACCTGGACTAGGGCCCAACTGATACACAGAAGTGTTTTGCTAAAGTTCTCATTGGAAACTAGGCTAGAATCCGAGTCTTTTGAGCCTTTGACTTTCTGATGTTTCTGGTTCAAAAGTTGTGATCTAGAAACAACAAATTAATTATTATCTAATTAAGTGGATTAATTATTTATTTTGTTGTTTTTAGGTCATACGTTTTTAACTCAAAAACCTGGCAGCAAGTCAACCAAAGTCTCAAAAGACTCAGATTGTAGTCTAGTTTCCAATAAAAACTTGAGCAAAATACTACCATCTAGTGGTTGGGCCCAGGAGCAGATGAAGTGGACCAAAAAGGCCTAAAACTACTCTACTTATGACATCACTCACAAAAAATATGAAACCCAAACCCCCAAATTTTTTTTGTATTGCCGACTCTTAAGATTTGCATGCCAAGTCTGTTAAGGGTTTGAACAGCTCTCTAGCATAATCGGCAGAGGAGTTATACTGAAATGCCATTTATTTTTGTCATCAAATTATGTTAAACACTATATTTAAAGGGCGATCAAGCAAGTCTCATGCAGTATTTAGAAGAATTTACTGCAGCTTATGGAGAATCAACTGAGGTTAGTATTCAAAAGTATTGATAAGTTTAATTTGATGCTTCCTGGTTGCTTGGCATGCTTGTTATATTTTAACTAGTGAGTTTCAAAATATTCCCATTTTCATTTTTGATATTATCAATGTGTGTCGTGGAGGCTAGGTAGTTGACACAATTAGCCTGTTTTACACATAGAAGTACATCTAATTTTCTGCATAGTGGGTGAAAAATTCTTATAATTGTGTTTGTCATCCAGTTAGGCTGCTTTTTTAATGTTGCAACCCAATTTACTGAAGTTAATGCTGTTTGCCTTTCTATGAACAGCAGTAATAATGTAGAACATGAAACACTTAATTTTGTTCAATTCAAATGTAACCAGAATGAGCTTAACTAACTGCAAAAAATGACATGGATGTGGACTGAAATAACTAACCTTGCAGATTTAGAAGTAAGAACTATTAGAATGCCACACTTTGAAAGTATAGACTGGTATAGAATGAAATCTTAATTCCATGGAACATGTAGGGTGTTGACTGTGTACAGTACTTATAGAAAATATTTTTGATTCAAACTAACAGATATATTACAGCTTTTCACTATTCTATGCATATAAGTCATACTTTTGCTGAAGCTGAACTAATGAAAACCGTGTTGCATAATTAATTTTCGCAGTATGATGTCTGGTAGAAACTAGAAAGCAAGACCCCATTTAATTAAAGTTTGATAGAATTGTCGCAGCTGGTAAGCATGTTTGCAGGGCAAAATGCAGAACGTCTGGAACAGAGCTGCAGGGAATTGTGGCATGTATGAAACTGCATTTTAGTCAGTGCAAGCCTGTGCAAGAAGAAACTAAAGATGGACATCAGAAGTGCAGATATGAATGATTCTGAGTCAGCAGAAGTGTCAAGTTCCTAATAATGCACAGCTTCCCTTACCAGGGATGAAGCAATACCAATGTTGAAGAAACAGTCTAGATCTGGTGGTAAGATGGATGCATCTGTGACATGAACACCCAAAGCAGATATAGAAGCAATGGATCAGCAGATAACTCACTTTTAAATGGCACCAACACGCTCATTTCTGCAGCCGTCCAGAATTTGTAAAATTTATTCAATGGTTAAGACCAGGCTACAAATCCTCTAAATATATTCCAGGTCTCTCCTGCCTGGTGCCATAAGTGCTTGCACCCACCTCATTGATCCTGTCATCAACAACGTCTTGTGAACTGTGACTGGATGCCTACATCCCATACCAGCAGACAATCGTCCTATCCTAGCAGGCATTCAACCTGCTGAGCTTTGTCACAGAGGAGCCACACTGTCTCTAGCATGCCATTCCTTAGTGCTTCCGCTCCATTTGGCTCTCACCAGTTCACTGGGTGGGAACGCATGGAATCTTTATTGAGACACCCATTTGTACCTGCTGCACCACAACTCATCAGTTCATCTGATGACAACAGGAGAAGTACAGCACTCTGGATCGCAGATGGAATGCAGAGTAGTTGGAGAGCAATACGAGACTCTGTACTTTTACTCCTGACAACACCCAGCTACCCACCATCCTGAGATGGCCCTGCTGAGAACAGCATGAGTCTGGCTTAACTGCCTCCTCACTGGTGTTGGATGTTTCTGCTCCTGCTTACGCAAATGGGTTATGGCCCATTCTACGGCTTGTAATTGTGGCACAGAGGAACAGACCATTGGCCATGCTGTCCTTCACTATTCAATCCATCAACCTCCCCATGGAGTGCATGACCTGATGGTTCTGGATGATTAGACAATCAAAGAGCTGCTCAACACCTGCTCAGATCTAGTGCGGCCCAGCAGTGAATATGAACTCATTGAAATGATGAAAAAGATTGCTGCAAATGTACTGGATGAAATCTGTGCATTTGCTGTCACGATGTCAAAACAATTACGAGGAACAACCATTTCTTTGTCCATGGATGGATGGAGTAATGTTCATGATGAACCAATTTTGTGTATACCTGCTACAACTTCTGATGGTTGTTCATACCTAATAGACATGATTGACTAATCTGGACACAGTCATGATGTGGACTACCTGTTCGAAGTTGCTGATAATGCAATTGCTTTTGTGAACAACAATTTAGCTGTAACATTGGAAGCTTTATTACAGACAATACTTCAAATATGGCCAAGCTGAGAAAAGAAATTATGAACAATGAAATGGATGTTATGATCTATGGATATTCAGCCCATTTGTTAAATTTTTAACCCTAGGACTACCATAAGGGTCAATTGACCCTTTTGCGATTTTCTTTTCAAATTTTAAGAAAAAGGTTTGCAGCTAGGAACCTCAAATGTTTTGACTTTTATTATTTTTGTGTCTTGAGCAAACCACAAATTCGACAACATATTATTTTCAAAACCAGTGTTTCACGATGGGAAAACGGTTAATTACCACACTGGTCAATTGACCCCTAAGCTGAGAATGTTGAGCTATCCAATTACATTTTGAAACATTTGCACACAGGGCCAGAACACATTCCACACACACACACACTTTGAACAGTTGCAACATTTCATTCTTGTTTTGTTTGACTGGCTTATCTGGAATTTAATTCTTTTATCGAGTGCCATGCCTCAGCAGCTCCTTGAATGCGTTTCAGCTGCAATGCATGGGATCTCTACATGCCTTGCAGTTTCTCTCTGGTGAGCACAGCTTTTCTGCCAGTTTGACAATATAATCTACAGTACTTGAGCAAACTAGAGCAGAACTTTGGCCAAACAATATCACAGAAACCGCAAACCTGCATTTGAGATAAACAGCTATATAATCCCTGTGAAAAACAGCTACAAGGCGACTATCGAGCGCTCAACTATGAGAGATTCCACATACTTGCACACTACCTCTTGTGGAAAGTTGCTGGATGTCTTCGAGAAGCCTCCTGAACAAGGTGATACACAAACCTGAATTCTTGCTTCATGTATTTGGTGATAACCTCCTTGTCTTCACGTACTTTTTGGTGTTCACAAGCTAAGTGACGGTAAGTACTCCACAATGGAGGACCCGTCTTCCCTAACTTTTGGACATAGGGGGACAAAACCTAGAATGTTTTGTGGTGTCAATATAGTTGTATAAATTTCACTGCCAAGATTTTCCCAAGGAATTTTTTAAGTCTGTTGATGCAAGGTGCCGTATGTTTGGCAAAGTTTGAATACTATCCCGATGTACATGACAAAAAACAGTGTGATTTAGGCGTGCTTTTTGGGTCATTGTGCCAGTCAATGGAATCTCAGAGACATGTTTCTGAGTTGAAATTGCATTGTGTTGCTGCCAGTTGTTTGAATCTCAGAGATACATGTTCACAAATTCTACTTTTTAATGTAACGTTTGTTTTTTGAAGAATAATTGAAGTGTGTTCTTTGTTTTATGTACTTTTTCAAGAACACTTCAAGCGCTAATACTGTAGTTTTGTGTAGCCTACTTGATAAAGACGCAAATCAAATACCTAGTTATCATTGTTAGGTACCAGAACAGCACTCTCAACAACTGCCATAACACCAGGGACGTACCCAGTGGGGTAGTGGGGTCAAAATATATCATCTCCATAATTTGTCAATTTTACAAAAAGGTTGTACTATGGTTGAGTGAACATGGTGACGTCATCGAAACGCAACCAAGAGTATTATATTTGTATGATATGCACACTAACATGCTTATCACACAACGTTTGTTCCTCCAAAGGTTTCTAGCAAACTCGGCCCCTGCCGCAGTATAATGTTTGAGCAGTTTGCATCCTCAATTTCACCAGGCCGCGAAATCATACAAGAGCATTGCCACTGCGCATGTGCAAAACAAGCAGCGAACTCATTGTGACGTCACCACAGACAAAAGTCACACTTCAAAATTCATTTATATGAAACAGATGCGATAACTAGTGCGCTGTGTGCGAAGAACCCACTCATATTCAACGCAGGGGTCAATTGACCCTATTGGTAATTATTGAAGAAAAAAATCTTGGTAGTCCTAGGGTTAACCCATGACACAAAGATTAAAGGTGTGGAGAACAACATTGTTCAGATAGTTAAATGCTTCAGAAATCACGTCTACCATCTTCTTGGCTGAAACATGCTGGGAGCAAAGCTCTGGTTTTGCCACAAGATGTTCAATGGAACACCTTGACAGATTGCCTCGAAACATATTTGAAAACTGGACAATTCTTTTTCAAATCTGTTAAGAACATCGGTGTGAAATTGAAAGCACCATTTATAGCAACAGTAAGGTGCAAAACATTCAGATCAAAATGCTAGCAGATGACTACCTTCTGCTTCTAACGGCAATTGTCATTGCAGTGGACCTTACTAAAAGCTTGATACCAAAACCAAAAGCTTGGATGCTTGATAAGTGAAGTGGTTAACGTATGGAAAATGTTTGAAAGAGAAGAAGACAGTTGAGCACTCTCCCACTACTTTATGGTAAGGTTAATGATTGCATGAAGAAGCCCTCACTCCAGCACATCTTTTGGCCACCATCTTAGATCCTTGATTTAGAGGTGAAAAACTCCCTTCAAGAGAAGTTGATCTGGCAATGGAATTAGCTGAACATATTAGCCCTAAAGTTTTGTGTGATGTTGTAAATTAGCAAGCTGAAGCAGATCCTTTTCAATCATACATGTGCAATCATGATGTTCTTACAATAGTTACACCTCTAGCATGGTGAAAATCACAAGCAGATAGAATTACTGATGAAAGTAATTGCACAACTCCTTGGTGCAAAAGCTTCTAGCACTGCTGTGGAGTGAGTAGTTTCCACTGGACTTGTCCATCAAAAGACCTGCAATCGAGTTTGCACTGAAAAACTGACATGCTTGTATTTATTTACAAGCTTCTTAACATTTCATGAGTGTCAATGAATTTGCTAAACCGATGGTTTGAGTATTGTTATTTCAATAAATATTTTGTATTCCGGCAGGGTTACCAAGTCTAAACATACCTTTCAAGCTAGACAAATTGTGAAATTCCGCTTGAATAGGCCGCTAGACCAATTATCTGCTAGAATTTAGTGGATTTAGGCTTCCAGATCAATTATTTTGCAGCTAGACAAGATTAAAATCCGTTAGATCTAGTGGAAAATTCGTTAAATTGGCAACCTTGTTTAACTGGCCTTATGAACTGATTTGCATTAAGTAATATTGCATAAGTGCATAGAATGTTAGTAATATTGCGTAAGTGCAAAGTTAAGAAATTTCCAGTTGCTGTCCTTGAAGTTAACAAATAACAAGGATTAGGTGACCAGCCCCCTACACATTGAATCAAAAAATTATAAATGCAAAAGAAATCCGATTTAAATAACAAATTGATTTGAATCGGAAAATACGATTTTTTTAATAAAAAAAAATTAAGATCTTTATTAAACCTGCAGTGCACAATGTGTTCCTTGTTAACACACTGCACGATGTGTTTCTTGTTAGTGCCATGTGTGCTAAAGTTCTACTCGGATGCATGTGGCTGTGAACACGTTAAACACGTCTTGGAAAGTATATTTTTTTTCAGGTTTCACAACATAATGTTAATTGTGTGTCTGTGAATCGATCTGGAACTTTAACTGTTTCCATTTCTATTTGTATTAATTGTCATGAAATGATGTTGTAGTGAGAACGTGGTTTGGGTTCATTGTTGTGCATTCGGCCATTGGTGATGAATAAGTTGTTATATGGAGCATAATGCATTTTATATATTTCAGGAAGAAAGCTCTCACAACCAAGCAAACAATGTAACAGTTACACCAGATCATTTTCCAAACTCATTTTTAAAGGTGTGAAGCTAATGATAGTTGTTGATAAATTTTTACTTTAAAGATATTGTTAGAGAAATGGTCTAGCACATTTTTCAGCATCTTTCATATTCCTCACAGTTGGGTGCGCGTTACGTGGTTAACGCAAACATTGTTGCCTATTGTTGGGCAACAAAAGCAATCTTTTCAGTTTGAAAAATTCTGTTCTTGTTTGCAGGTTATTTTAAATAAACTTATGGCTTTGCAAGACAAGGGATCTGACATGTCCATGGTTGATGTGAGATTAGCGACTTATTTAGTGCAAACTCTTATAATCGTATGCAGGTGAGTGCGGTCAGAAAGTCGTGTTTGCTTTTGCTTTGGGATTTTGTTTGCTCCAAATTCACTCGATTCGAGTAAAACCACAGGATTACCCCAAAATGAAAACTTCTCTGCCAAGTGTTCTGCTTCCTTAGCTTTCTCGGTTTTATTTGTGTTTTAGCGCTAATCCGCATTTGGCGCAACTGTATAATGCTTTGTCGTTGTGCACCGTACCCTGTTGTGTACTTATAATGCTTTCAGGTGATTAAAATGGTAGTACTTTCATTTCCTGTAGAGTAAATCATCATGATTTCGACATTTCATCATCTTCCCTGATCGGCTATGTCATCAGCATTGCGTCCCAAGTTGTATCTATGGTATGTGGTTGTAAAATTGCGCAGATGTACACGAAAACTTAAACTATCAAATCATCTTTTTTGTTGGTTTTTATAGAAATTGTACAGTGTGTTTATACAGTATTTGCCTTAGCTGTGAGCAGTCTTTTTAATACAAGTCAGAATCGAATGGCTACTTTTATGGTGCGTAACGTTGTCAACCTCGCAAACATTGTGCAATAATTCCCTGATCATCTGCCTGCATGAATATCATTCGTTTATTATTTGTGCACACAGCTCGACAACAAAAAAGACACCTCAGTGAGAGATAGAAAGATTCTGGAAACGTTTGTTCAAAGGACGCTGCAATTGGTGGAGAGGCTTTATGATCCAGACTTTCTTTGGAGGAAGATCGTTGAGGGGTAAGAGCATAAAGGGCAGTCTGTTCCTTTTTACCTTCAAGAATCTCTGTTTAGATGAGGGTTCGTTCTGCTTTAAAAAAATGATTAAAGCAGGAATACACGCATGTTGTCTCTATAATTCTTTTCCTTCATAAGTTGTTCTTTTCCGATGGGAGCTGTAACTATCAAAATTAACTTGACGATTGTGAAAAGATGAGTAAATTGCTTCGACGTTTGCTACTGTTAGAAAGGAAGCAAAATAAAATTTGAATACGTACATTTTACCTCCCAGTTCGGGTGCCACAAGATGTATGCGGAGACCCATCTCCCCTGAATCCGCACCATGGGCCATGCAGGCATTGTCACAGCAAATGCCGTATTGGTAACAAGTCAGTGTTAGCAGCGCGGTTTCTTTTGCACCCATTTGTTTTTGCCGAGCTGGAGGCATTGAAGAAGCACCGCATCAAAAATCTTCGTTATGACCCCGTGGGGTTATCGAACCCAGTGTACCAACGCTGTCAGTTGCCACTGTATCACTCAAGCGGCCCTCCGCTAATGTTGCATTACAAAAGAATATCAGGAATATATAGTTGGCCAAGCAGTGTGTCTTAGTGCAGTGACGATCAATTACTTATTATTTGTCACTAGGAAAATGCTTGTTGGATTTGCGGATTCGCGAACTACAATCCATGATCTGGTTTGATAAATGTAGGTTGGTATCAACCAGTGTCCATTTGATTTTAGGTTGTGCTCATCTGCGACAGTCGTATCGATTTAATTGCGCGGTACACTATTTAATACGTTGATTTCTTCATATTTTAAATACTTTTGTTTTTTGACTTAACTTTTGAATTTTGTTAAGGATCGACAAAAATAGACCTGTGCGTTGCCCCATGATCGTTCGTTGTAATAGTCGGTATCCTGTCCTACTTAATGGACCATGAATCACTGGTGGCACGAGCTCAGTATTTCCAAACTGAATTGCTTATTACAGTAGACGCAATTTCAGCTCCTACATTTGCAAAGAATTACCTCAAAATGCGTTAAAGATTTTCCACCCATGCAGTTACTTGTTCCACCGTAACCCAACAGGCTGCTTTCTATTGTTTCTTCACTTTAGCGTCAATTCGTGTTCATGAATTTAATTGTCGCCATTTACCAAACACGTAGTGTCCCTGGGTCTGTGTCGGTTGTTTGTTTAGAAATGAATGATCATCGGATGCTTGAGCATTTCTGACAACGTTATGTCTCCTGTGTTTCTGAATCTTACCATAAGATTGTCTTGTCAGTGGACAGAACGGTTCCTGTGTCTAAGATAAAATTAAGAAAGCATGTGTCAGGTTATAACTACTTTCTAATTATTTTAAGCAGGCTGGATGCAATCGCACCGTCGTCGAAAGATGTTGCGTTGATTAACGCAGAAGTTATTCCTTTCTTCTATGGTAAGAGATTGGAAAATGTGATCACTTTTATAAGCAGGTGGCTGTTGTTTAGGTGTTGAGCAATTTACAACCTCCCACATATGGCTTACCGTGCTGTGTGAAGTGTGAAACAAAATCGGTCATTTGGAGCAGGGCGCAACACAATGTTGAACCGGGGTCGAAGTAGAATTATCTCCGATTCCTGTGCGTCACCACGTCAGCGTAAAATGATGAAAACTACATTATTTGTTAAGAGCTCTGTTTGTGCATATCTTTGTGAAACAGAAATCTATAAACTTTTTTCTGTTCACGCAATATAAGATACTTTCGTGAACTCTTGAGACCCCTAGAATAAATTTTTTACAACTCCCTGTCCAAAGAGCATTTGCACTGGCGAAACTCGCGTGCGTGTGCATAGATTATTGGCAAAAAGTAATTTGCTCGTTGGTTGCAAACAGCGTGACCAAACCGTCGTTGTGTGTTTATTTTAGGACAACGTAACCTGAAATTTCGATAAAGCACGATTGCGTTTGTCATACAGAAAATTTATTATTTCAAGTGCTGGTTGCATTTTGCTGGTACGCGGTTATGCAATTCGACCTCCGTTTTACAGAGACCTTGCAGATGCACACGAGAGTGCTGAACAGCAGAACACAGCAGAGACTTTTGCACATGTTCGGTTCCATCTTGTGCGGCTCACAGCGAAACGCTCTTCTTGCCACTTCGTCAACTACATTGGAGATCTTGCTAAAGTGAGTCGTTGCGTGCATTTCCATGTGTGCGTTTTAGTGCAGAAACGACACTTGTCAGTGAAATATTAAGTAGAAGCTGCTCTTCATGTAACTTCGAAACGAAGCTTCAACCTCTTTAGCCCAAGTGTCTACTTACATTGTCAGTGGTCACGTTAACTAGAATGTTTACTGTTAGATGTTAACTCGAACCGCGAGACAGTGCGTAACTTGACGGAGTTGCTTAGAGCGTTTATTTAGGCCGTGTACTAATATTAGATAGACTGGGGTGTGCTAGCGTATTTCTAGTACCAGGTAAACTACGTCACAGTTTTCTCCAACGTTGTCGACGTGTTCACGCGCTTCTGGTGTTTCGCCAGAAATTATGAGTCATGACACGCTTTCGAAACAGTTTTAATTATGCGACCGTTGTTTCGTTGTTTGCTTCATGCAACCCTGCGAAGCATTCACGAATTTCTGTCGTTCTTGTTTTTTTTCGAACGACGTAACCAAAAACTGCGCAGGTGACTGGTGGGTGCAAAAACAGCCGTTGCTCCGAAGGTTGAAAGCGACTGCATGACATGAACTGTGTGGATCGTGGGTTCAAATGCACCAGTGCGGCATGCTGCTGCTGTTGACCACTTCACATGTGTCGCCGTAGATTCCTGTCGCAGTACATGGGTTTAAACGAGGCGGGCGAAAGTCTGAACCACAGCGAGACTCCGCAGTCGATTGATGAGGAACATGCTCTTCCCGTCGATCCCCAAGACAAGAATGATGTTGAAAACGCCCGTCTTGTCCTGCGGTTGCTGATAAAGATGGTCCACGTCCTGCATAACTCTGGACCGGATCAAGTTTGTTGCTGTGTCTTTATTCTGTATAGCAAATCTGTTTCTTATCGGTCATTTGTCGGTCATAACAGGGTTGCTGAGTCGGAGGTAAAATATGCGATTCCGATTCCAACTCCGACCTTTCCAAAATTTCCGACTCCGACTTTCCAAAATTTTCGACTCCGACCTTTCCAGAATTTCCGACTCCGGCTCCTTAACGTAAAGGGAATCAAATTTGCCAAATGTTAAAATCAATGGAAATCGTGGTGACTCCGGTTCCGACTCCGCAAACCTAGGTCATAGACCGAATTTTTTGAAATGACCGACAAAAATTAAGTCACTTTGGTAAAAAAATGTCCGAAAGCTAAAGAGAGCAAAGTTTTTAAGCAATTTCGGACAAATGACCGAAATCTCTCAGCGAAAAAAAAAAACAGTAAGAAACTCTATCAAGCTTGTATGTTGGCACTCTTCAGTTGTTTCTGATGTGCTTTGATCTGAAGAAACGAGCGTGGAGTGCTTCTGTGTTTCGCTGTGCCCACTATTTCGCTCGCGCGCGGTTCGGTTCAAAACATTTTTGACCAACAAGCTCGGATCGCGTGAGGACCAAGCATTTAATTATGCTTTGGTCACGAAAAGCTTTCCACATGTTCGAAGAGCTGAAGTCTGAAAAACACGATGGTTTCATATTTGAAGAAAGTGTTCTTGAAGTTTAAGGGCTTAGCATTAAATTCCCAGATTCATGCGGATCGTGATCATAAATATGTGTCGGAACCTCTTTTCCTGTGCGGCTTAAACGTTTTCACGTTTTTCTCTTTTAACGATTCGTTTCTTCAACAGTGCCAACTTGACGTGAAGAAAGTTCTTGGGGAGTACTTCAAACTGCTTTCAAAAGCTAAAAACAACCCTGACATGCTAGTTTTGATGATCGGTAAGTGTGACGCTGTTGTAGTTTCTACTCTGAAGATCGATTTTTCAATTGTGTGTTTGTGAAATTTTTGCAGCACGGTTAATTGTTTTGCGGATTTACAG
>JGI24021J15306_10008850_pt1 | contig 12411 bp, 6 predicted proteins | sample Ectturendosymbi1_FD_15306 | JGI IMG/M metagenome (IMG submission 15306)
CGATGGAACACTAGTCAAACTTATCAAATTTCCTGCGGAACACCTGACGATCTTTCACGGAACACTAGTTTTCCGCGGAACACCGGTTGAAAATCACTGCAGTAGTCAACTCGTAATGAGACTTGACTTCAAAATATTACTGAAATCGCCCCTCCCCTAAACTTACTGGCTGGATCCCCTGGAATGAATACACTATTAAAATGTCATGCAGTGGGCTTACCGGAGACTAAAATCCAACGGAGAAGAAAATTTGACGAAATGTATCGGGTCTGTATAAGCATATTCGTATGTGAAGAAAGTAAAAAAATAGATAACGATGAGAAAAGGTGGCGGCAAGCAGAAGAAACAAGACTCATAATCGACAATGAAAAATAAGACCCATTTCAGTTTGTGAGTGTTGGTTGTGATCTTCAAGATGCTTTATTTATCCTTATATCAGTAAATAAGCACGAAACAGGATCATCTTTTATTTAAAAATCTTGTAAGCAAATTTGAAGGATGGAAATGGGGCGGCACTCTCTGGTCTGCCCTGGGCGGTACTTAGCCTGGCTACGCCACTTCCTATGAAATACTTTCCATGGCGCAATAAATAAGCCCAATAAAGTGGCCTTGCGTTAGGGTCTTATTTAATTGTTTAAACTTAGCTTCCAGAACCCGGTGCTGCACACTGATCATGAAAGTGGATCGGGCGTACAGAGGATAGCTGGGGTCCGGGGCAAGAAACAAGTCTGGCGTCCCGGTGTTCGAACCTAACGTCTTTCGGGAGCAAATGTACTTTATTGAAGAAAGTACTTGCGACATTGTTGGGACTTTTCAGCGCCCCCAGTGATTCAGCGCCAGGGGCATTGTGCCCCCCTCGTTATGTCCCTACAGCAACTTCAATATACTTACCCTCCTACTTCGCTGTACAACATTCAATTAGAGATCATTTCCATTTAAAATTATCTTTAAAAAATTGTTTTTCAGTCTTTCAAAAAGTTATATTCTGAGCATTGGACTGGCGATATGCGTAAAACGTCGCTGTTTTGCACTAATCTGATAAACATCTGACTGGTGCTGAAATCAGTAATTTTGCATGTTTGATCCTCATTTACTTGATTGTATTGCGACACCTCTTGTCTTACTGTAATTGACCTTGTGTGCGTGGTTCAAGTTTAGGAATTTAAGGATTATACCTTGTGGGGAAACGCACCTTTCTTCAATTCAACTTTTAAACAGATTTATTGGTGTAGAACTGCGTCTGCACCTAGCTAGCTAGAGGAGATAGTACGACAGCAAAAGGTTTAGGAAAGCATGTTTTGGACCATAAAATTGGAGCATGTTTTGGACCATAAAATTGGGACAGCTAACTTCATCAAGACCAATAAAACCTTCAAAAATGTTCATGACTTAGCATCGAGATGTTTCCGATTATTCTTCCGATTGGAGCAATCCGAGATGTTTCGAAATAAAACATGAACAGTTTTTTGGAAGTTTTCCAGTTTCGATAAAGTCTGTTTACATCAAAAAAAAGAGCAACTTTGATTGTTATTGGGCAACATAACCCATACTATTTTTCTTGACAAAGATTTGGTTATTGGAATGACACAAATTATTCGTACTTCTCTTTAGCAAGAAAAAATTGGAGTCAAACTCTTCTTATAAATCATCGCAAAAGTCTTTCCAATCAATTCCACATCCAGGAAGCCTAGGCCTGAAAAAAAGCAGGTAGGTTCAACCGTCTGTGGCAGTCTGAGTGATGCAGTTTTAGGATTGTTGTAATCTCATGTTTAGAAATTAAAATAACGTTATTTGTATTTCAATTTTTTTATCGTGAACGCCAGAAGTTTGATTGGCCTTGTCTATCATTAAAGTTGACAACCACAGACCCTCCTTTAAATTGTTACAAAGCTCTATTTTAGAAAGTGTTCGTTAACCCTAGATAACCAGCGCTGAATTTTCGTCACACGAACACCAACCTGGGGTGGATGTTACCCCTTTTTTTTTAAATAAAAAACAATACTTTTTTCAATTTAGGTTGATGACGAAATCTACACTGAAAATGTAGCTCTTATTCCGTTGTTTGTGCACTAATAAAGTAACTTTGTACTTTAATTGATGCTGTTACTGATTAAAAGGAAAATACTAAAAATAACGATTTTTTTATAAAAAATTAGACTAAAAAATTTTATTAAACAAACATAACAGACTTGAACTTTTCCTGCTCCATGCTGATACCGAGGTGTCGGAAGCATGCCCTGAGTAAATTATAGCCCTGTAATGCAACTGGAACGTATATGGGAGGCATACCAAAGATGGCCAAATTTTCATGTGAATGAACGAATGTGTATTGTTTCATATGAATCAGCTAGTAGGCTAAACAGAAGCAAGACAAAAACAATAGATGGAGATCAAATGCCCACAGTTAGTAAAATAAAAAACACAGCTGTGATCAAGGTCTTCAGTTGGCGTGGTAGAAAAGCCGATGACAACTGTTGTTGTGCCCATGGTGTTATGAGGGCCTTCCCCAGCTCCAATAGGAAAAACCGTGTTGATGATAGCCATGCCTCTCCTGGCCCGATGTTCACGGCTGATGATGTAGGAATTAATGCCTGCTGCATTCAGCATTGCAAACATCACAAAGAGTGGCCAACGTCGTGTTTTTCTGGAGCATGAGGTCCCTGTATATCACCTGGTACATGCCAGACGTCGACACCAACGTGGGGTGGGATCAACCCAAAATCACCAACTTTTCCAAACAGTGAAAAAGTACTGAGTAGGAGTACAAACTCGATTGCACCAGACCGCCTGTCTGACTAATACCCGCATCTACTGAAGCGATGAAAGCGCTGCAGCGTTTGTTTACATAAGAACCGGACGTTGTGCACGCGTGGCGGGGTAGGCTCAACCCCGCGTTAGCGTTGCAGGGTTCAGGTTTTGGCTGTGATCTTTCCCAAATCAATAACTGGAATTCAGCTCTACAAATAACACTACTGGTAATTGTTGAAGACCGAAATTGTTATACAAAACAGCTAACTATTTGTAGCTGATCATATCTGATTTCGACTCGTTACTGCTAAAATAATGGTATATATAGTGATGGTACACTAACCTTTACCTTCACCCAGAATTGCGAATCCAGACCACACATGCTTCGTTGCCTTTTACAATTTGAAATTTTGACCAAGAGTGGGGTACCGTTGTTGGAAACAACCCTTTGGAAGTTCGAAGTATTATACAAAAGACGCTCGATAGGTACTGTAAAAGATACAGTTCAATTTCGTTATACTCGCTTTTGTAGTCCTTTCGGAGTGCCACTAGTAGTCTACGGCGCCCATATCCGCTTGCTTGCGCCGGCGCCAAACAGCTGCTTCCGCAGTGAACGCTGCACTGGCTGTGATGGAATGGCAACACCGCGCGCAGGGCGTAACGAGAGGGTAAAGGGTGGCACCAAATCACTGGGGGGTACGCTGAAAAGTTCTAACAATGTTGCAAGTATTTCTTCAATACAGTACATTTACTCCCAAAAGACGTTAGGTTCGAACATGGGGGCGCCAAACTTGTTTCTTTTCCTGGGCGCCATCTAACCTCGGTACGCCCTTGACCGCGCGTGAACCGTTTCCTGACACCATCGCCACTTCTACTAGCGACGACGTGTCAACTAACTGACCAACCGTACGCGTAGTTACCAGTGCTGCTAAGAAGCACCTCCTGCTAAATGGTGGCGCTCAGCTAGATTTCAATTCATGGCGTCCAAAACAGTTAGCTTGTATAAGAAGTAATTTTGCGATGTAAGAATGCCTTGCAACCATTGGCGTAACCAGAGGTTTGAGCCAGGGGGGCAAACGTAGCTGAAAGGGGCTCATATTGGCCACCGTTTCGGTATGCAAAAATTAGTTCCCAAAAGCTCATATACGTTATTCTACAAAAACAGAAAAATTTGTCGGGTGATGTAATGAGCTTCAATTGCGTAAGTGACATTGAAGTAGAATTTAACATTTTCATGTAACATATCTTATCTAAAATTGATACCCATCAATGACTGATGACTGGTAAGGTAGGCATATGTTTTGTTGTAAGACATACCACAGACCAGAATCTTGGTGATTAATTCCTAAATTAATACCACTTTTCTTCTAAGCACCAAATGCTTGATGGTGCATGGGGTGGACTGTGGGAACTGCCAGAGTAAACAACAAAACAAAGGTAGTAATTCCAAAATGGAATTTTTTGAGCAGTTCATTGATCTCTTCGCATCAGAGATAAAACCACATTCATTTAGCACCTACTAAGCAAGTAATCCCAAACAATTTTATCTACATATGGAGCTACACACCAAACAATTTACAAATTTGTATGAACAGTGCCGTAGCAGCCCAACTCTGCCACCCCACAAAATGAGGGCTACTGAACTGGCGGACAGTAGTCAAACAGCAAAACAAAACAAATCACTACATGGTGGCACAGCAGCACACATGAAAAATATTAAATAACAATAACCATAAAATATCATAAACAATGTCACATTGTAGTACAATAATATCAAAACGGCTTGGAGCGAGTCTTTTGGCATGCAAAAGCCCTTATGACATCATCCAAATCTAGAGTGCGCACACATAAAACTTCAATGGACAACATAAACAAAAAGCTAATGAGGATGTTCTGCTATCTGTCATATGAGACCTGATGAAGGTTTTGATCAGCTTCAGTTTTCTGAACTCCTTTCAGCGCTGGCAACAGTATCGGGGCAGGTTAGCATTTTCCGAAGTGTAATAAATACATTAGGACAAACTTCATCAAGACGTGTCTTGAGAATAGAGCTTAACAAAAGGAATTTGGTCTTAATCGTTGTCATTTGAATAAATGACGATTATTTGGAGATGTTGCAATGAAATGCAAACGTTAACAAAAATTTGAAGGAAATGAAAATCAAGCCTATCCTTCAGTTATGAAAACACTGTTGCCGAAGGAACAAACCTGAGGCCGATCCAAGCAATGCGCCACGATGAACGTTTTCTTTCGTTAGCGCTTAAGTGAGTTTTGCGTGAAAAACGTGCGGATCGTGCTTTTAACTGGTCGAAATAGGCATGCATAAATCTTTCTGATGTCTACACTTCTTAATCTCCTGGTGCATGGCACATGTTTAGATTAATAACATTTTGTATCTCAAATAGGCTATAAATGTTGACAAATATAGACCAAGGGGGCCTACATGGACACAACGTGGTTAATATCCATAATCCACTAACTGCACTGCTCGGTTGGGACAAGCTTAGCAGTGATTGCTAAATAAACTCTTCTAACTACGCTATTAACTCCATCTTGCTGTCTGAACAACAGGCTGCGCAAATGTGTAACTTTGGTCGTAAGCACCAAAGGTATCCTGTTCCACGTTCAACACTCCAAGCAATGCATGGTAACGCTTTACGCTCAAGCCTCAAATACCTTTATTACCTCACAAACGTACCAAAAATGATCAGGCGATGTTATTCTAGGTAACAGTGGTAGGTACTGCTCTGTCTATAAATTACAGGACAAAACAGAATTACGGATTGATAAAAACTACACTCATTTCTAGTGTTTAACATTTCAATCTTGAGTTAAATCTTTGTTTGGGGCGTTAAGCCCACAAAAGTCGTCCCGTGGCGACGGGACTGAATTTTGGGCCCTGTGTCGCTAGACGGTAAACTTGCGGATATTTGTCTGAAACGAATAATCGCATATTCCGGTTGAACACAAAGAAAAAAATCGTGGCAAATTGGTTATGAGACTAATTGGATTCGTCTGTAATAACACCCGAAATCACCGGAAAACACTCCGAGAAATTTTAGAAAGACGCTAGAAACAACAACCTGCTAAAAATCAAACGAATACTAAGTATCAAATACAAGCTAACAGGATGCCCACTTTTTACATTTAGCCTGCCAGGGGGGGCGGCGCGCACCCCTGCCCCCGGCAGTTACGCCACTGCTTGCAACATATCTTTTAAATTTCGCAGGCAAAATTTCGAGTTAGTGCTATGAAGGAAAAGTACTATTCCTTCATTTAAATATAGGTAAAAATCAGTAGAGGACAAATACATTTTGAAAATCGGTATCCTTACATCCGTTAAAACTCTATAAGTTGCGGTAACCACCAGTGGCGTAGGAGGGGGGGCCGCGGGCCCCGGGCGGCTTTTTTTGGGGGCGGCACTTTGCTCATAAAAATTCATTTTTGAAAGTAGCTTGAAAGTTCTAACTTTTTGTTATTATTTTAAAAAAATTTTTGAAAGTTTTGAAAGTTCCAACTACCAATTTTTGTGTTTTGAAGCCTAACAAAAACGACGTGTGGCTCTGGAATGAACAAATTTATGAAAAGTTTACTCAAACGTCTGGGTCAAATTCAATGTGCTAAGGTGTCCCAGTGTTCGTCCTGAAATCAGGGGTTTTTAATATACATACTTGGCGGCAATTGTGTCCCATCCCCTACACCTTCCTCGCCAGACAAAGCCATTTACGCCATCCTAATCAAATGTCCTTTAAACAAAGGAAAGAGATGACATTCTACGGCAGACCAGCAAACGTTAGGGCTCCGCGGTTTATGTTGCCCTTCCTCTCAAAATCTGATATAAAAAAGACTTTGCATGAAATCATGGTAAATATTCAAGGCTAGCTTAATCCTTTTTCTCGCATCGATGATTCCTCGCAGTCCCGTCGCCACGGGGGGGCTTTGGTGGGCTTAGCCTCCCCAAACAAAGTACCAAGCTCCCCCAAATCGAAATATGGAGCATTATGAATCATTGGAGTTTTTATCAAATTTTCAATATCAAGCCCCCCGGCACAAACGCAAAGCCCCCCCACACGAACGTAAAGCTCCCCTAGTGAACGCTTTGTGGCGACGGTTCTGATTCCTCGGTTACGTCTCAACTACACACCAGAACATCACCTGACACCTAGGCATTGGCGAAGAAGGTTTCGCTGGGGCGGCGATAGTTCAGTGGTGGAGTGCCTGCCTCTCAATTGGAAGGTTGTATGTTCGATTCACCGACACTGAGTAAATCGCTGTACTGCTCCTTGGGCAAGATCATTCGCCTCAACTGCCCTGGTTAGAAGCATATTAAAGCGTTGGCATGCCGCTATTTGCCGTCGCCAAAATTATGAAAACGTTTGTTGGCGCATCTCACACAATTTTTAATATTCAGTGGGATATTTTCAATAAGTGCCATGAGGTGGGCTTATCAACATTAAATTTTGGCGGTTGAAGTGAATAACTCTGCAAAGGTAACGTTGCTCAGTTTCAATACAATGACTGTTTTTCTGCATGCCATGACGTAATGGTGTCAGAAAATAACGTTCTTGAAGCGGGGTAGTGCAGTTGGTGTGTTTGCGTGGGTAACTTTGAGCTCAGATTGTCGGTTTTACTTGCAAATAGAATGGATCAGAGCCAACCGATAGGCAGTGCGGGTTTCGTAAGTCTCCTTTGTGCAACGGCATACTTACCATTGGCAGTCATAGAAAAATGCATTGCAACAAGAAAAGCTTAGAAAAAGTGTTGCTCTCATTTTGATGAATTTTAGGCAAGAACAAGGACACCGGAGAATGGGTGCATGACGGCGGCATTGCCCACAAAGTATCAGAGGTAATTTCATGGTTTATCAAGATCGATTTGGAAACAAATTTCTTGCACCTATTCACGCACCCAGAAACTTTGGAATGGTTTTCTATAATTTCTGTTATTAGTCTTGAAGTCAACATCGTCGCTGAACAGAAATAAGCATGATTGGCAACGTTTTTTTGTTTTTTGTGAGATGCATTGCCCTCAACTCTTTTACTGCTACCCCTATCGCTGTTCCGGCGTCTCTGGGCAAGACCCTTAGCCTGAAAACCTAACGCAAGGGTAAACGATATGTTTAGATATTATTTTTGGTTAAGGCTTTTATTAAAAAGGGCATTAATCGAAATGCTTTACAGCTTGGCAATGGCTGTACTGAATAAAGTTGTTCAGCACAATTACCGTCGAACGTAAAACGTTGTAGGCACTGCTGAGAATTCATAAGGTCTTTGTCTCACCGGGCATGGTTTGGTAATGCAGTTTTCGAAATAGACGTCTGTTGGGAACCAGTCCAGACCTGTAGCCAGGTTTCAATATTTGGTGGGGCACAATACATTTTTAAGGGGGCAAGATTTTTGCTTTCACTATACGTTTAAAACAAATGTTTCTGGGCGCAAAAAATTTTGGGGGGAACAAAAGTAATTTGGGGGGCACTGCCCCCAAATGCCCCCCCGTGGTTACGGGCATGAACCAGTCCCGTCGCTACGGGGGGTTTGGTGGCCTTATCCCCCCAAACAAAATTCCAATATCACCAATGTGAAATGTGAATCGCTATAAATCAGTGGATGTTTTGCAAAATTTGAGAATGTCAATCCCCCCTGCACAAACATAAAGACCACCAGTGGAAGACCTTCTGGCAATGGTTCTGTTGGTAACGAGCAAAGGCAAACACTATGCACATGTAATTGGAGATGTCCAGCATATACCCAACAGCTAGACCAAATGTGCAAGTCACGATAAAGACTGCAAGCCAGCGCTTCTCAACCATGGCCAATTTTAAATCTGTTTAAGATATTTTTTCTCTGTAGAAGTGCCGACAGAGTTAACGTTTGAAGCCCTTTATATATTCTAAAACGTTTAAACCACTACTGAAACGTGTAGTGAACAATGAAAAATTCCTTACATCACTGAGATCATATTATCAGATTATTATTATAGCCTGCTATATGCAGCATATGTACTTTTTTTTAGTAGGCGGAGATACTTCGCGAAATTTTAACATACGTAAATGTTTACATCTGGAAAATAGGTACGCTGCCATCACATCCCTTAATTTTTTCGTTTGATCCCTAGAATGAGTAAACTATTAAAAAGCCACGCGGTAGACTCACCAGAGATTGCAAACCAACAGGGCAACAGGGAAGAAAATTTGACGAATCATCTCGGGTTCGTGCATGCCTATGTAAAGAATGCAAAAAATAAAAATTAATGATGAGAAAGGTGGAGAAAAGCAGAAAAAGACTCATAATCGACAATGAAAAACAAGACCCATTCAGTTTGTAAGTGTTTCATTGTGATGTTGAAGATGTTTATTTATTCTTATACCTTTAAATAAGCACGAAACATGATCTTCTTTCATTTTAAATTTTTTGTAAGCAAATTTGAGGGGTGGAAAGGGCGGCACTTTTATGGTCGGCCCCGGGCGGCACTTAGCCTCGCTACACCACTGGTAACCACGCTTTCCAAGCTACGAAACTTCAACGAACATGATGTGATGTTTTAGACATGACTTTCTGTATTTTTTGTTTGCAGAGAACACAACAAAAGCTTTTAGCGTAATGTCACACCGCATTTAAAAACGTTGTTGACCCGTGTTTCTACCTACCTGGATAATTAAGAGCAAACAGCTAAACTTTAACATTTGCCTTTGTCAAACTTGATAGCAAAAGACACAAGCTAGTTTTGAGTGTTACTCAGATTATAGCGCGATTAAAATTTTGGCTAGGACAATTGTACAGATATTGCCGGCAATTTAGGTGCTCTTCTTTGAAATTGGTCTCATTCGAAGACAACATTTACCAGATGTTAACTGCTTTCACTTACCAAAATATGTCTCTCACAAACTTATGGTATTTAATTATCATGACTCGATTGTGTTCCATTAAGGTTTGAATTGAGCATTGAACGCTGGGCCTTTACCGGAGTGGGGCCGATGTTGTTGGCCCTACCCAGCAGTGTTTCCTCTAAGGAAATTTACACTGAGCAAATGTTTGTTTTAGTGACATCCAATTGAGCAACCATACAGACACACAACCATTGAAGCGTTACAAGGGCAATGCAGTGTACATACGATGTTAAATTTGGAATGTTGCAAGTGCGCGAAAATGAGATTACTACACAATTGGTATCTTCGTACTGCGCGTTTGCGCACCTTAGAGGGAACACTGCTCCCCACCGTTGGTGCTCCCATTGGATGTTCAGTGTGGTACTGCGCAAATTGATTTTTTCTGCTCATTTGGGATTTATTGTTGAAACTTTTGAAAATATCTCAAGTTTAAAGTGAATGTGGCAATCGGATGTAGTCAGGGGCGGATCGAGCCAGTACCTTTAGGGGGGGAGATTTCAGTAATATTTGGTAGTCCAGACTCATTGCGAGTTCACTGCTGTAAAAGAGATGAAGTATATTTCACAACACTGCTTTGACAAAAAAATGGACGGCAAAATAACCTTATATCGTGAATGCTGTTTTCCGAATTTTACAAAATCATGGTGAATAAAGTTACTTTCGCAGGTTTTAGGGGAGGCGATTGCCCCAATCGCCCTCCCTGGATCCGCCCCTGGATGTAGTTGAAATGAAAATTTAAAATTTAACCTTTCGTTGAAAATTTAGGGAGGTCAAGGTAGTTTGTATAAAATTGCTGCAAATGCGTTTCACACGTATAGGTATAAAATCATTGTCAGTATGATAACAGTAGAAGTAGAGCGTGCAATCAGGCATGCCGGCAGGTTTTGGTTGTTAAGGTAGAGGGGCAAAGACTAAACAGGGCTATGCCGCTAAAACCGTTACAGTGGGTCAGTATGATGAGTATCCCACCGACATTTTCTCATGGAGCTAACCACTTTCTGTATAGAATTTTGCAGTAAATACAAGTTCTAATTTAGTCGTGTACTCATCTCAGATTATCTCAAAATCTTCAGTTTGTAAAACGTTTCCAGTCACGAAGGCCACTATTAGGATTTTTTGCACAAATTTTTCAAACGATTTGTTTTGATGAATCCGCTGCATGTGGCGAGAAAATATTTTACTTATGCAAATGATGTGGTGGAAGTTGACAAAAAGTGTGTAACGTCGTATTTTATAACTTTATCACGAGCTTACGAAAGCCGTTGTGAGTCGTAGGTTGATATATCGCTCAGGGTCGACATTCTGCCAAAGCAGCAACAACCGTCATTGCAGCCTGCTGAAAAATTGCAAACATTTAACGGGAGCGCTCTTCCTCCCATGGTTCTGCCGTCAGTGAGATCAGGGAAATTATTTGACTTTCGCAAAATTAAAGCTGGAGCAGTTCCCACCCCATCTTTGGATCCGTTTCACTTCAGCAACGCAAAAGCATTAAGAAGAAGAGCTTCCTTGGAGCAGCAAAAAATAGCTCAAATCCAGTTTCAAAAGCAATGAGGCTGTCTTCATCGGTATTGCTCGTTTGCTTGAATTTTTTGGAAAAGAAAACGGAACATTTTTAATCAACTCTGGAATGTTGTAAATCATTCCTTGTATAGGCTACTTGAATTTTGCAGATGCTTCACAATGCTACGGCTTTTAAAGTGAATTGCTATGTTTTTGAAGCGAATGATTTCCTTGGAGCAATCAAACTAACTCAGTTTTTTATATCGTAATTTGGACTGTGTCTCATTGTTTCAAATCATTAACTTAATTACGTGCATGATTTTCTGGAAATGGAGTTTGGAAGCTAAACCCAAGCCAGGCTTAAGTAGAGGTGATATTTAGTAGGCAAATTCAACTTTTCAAACGGAGAAACAAGGTTGTTTCAGAATTTAATCAATTTTATAAAACAAGATGAAGGTAATAATCATTTTTGGTAGATAGAATACTACCCAACATGGGCGCAATTTTGTTGTAAAATGTGGAGGATCAGCTTGGTATGAAACCAGTATAGTCATCGGGTCGATGCAAAGGTGAAGCTTTTTAAATACGGATTCCCAATCTTGCTTTTTAGAGGTGTTTGAAAGCAGCACCAATCACGTTTTGCTTTATCCTTGCAGATGATTTTCAAATTAATATACTTAAATTTGCTACTGGACACGGCACTACACAGTAGTTCAGCAACATGATGATCAGCATTCCAAACTTTGACAAACGCACAACGTGATCAAATCACATATAACGGCAACGGCGTCTGCTGTTGCAAGTAACAGTCACGAACATGGCAATAAGTAATGTCAACATTCAAGATTAGCGGACAAATTCATACTGATAGGCTTTTAATTGACACTTCTGTTAATCAAAATTAAATAGCTTGTTTGCACACGTATTAAATAGTAATTCTGCTCCACTTCATGAACAGCAAGCTACCTCTACATGCATGTAGGGTTGTAGCCAGGATTTTTCTAGGGGGTGGGGGGCTGAAGTTATGGAAGCAAAAAGCCTTGAAAAGAAAAAGTGCTTGTGATTAGAATAGCCAAGGAAAGCACATAATTTGTGGATAAACAATAGACTGTACTCACCACGAAAACTGGGGGTCTTTCCAACTAAACTGCCATCTTGTTTCTTCGATATTCTTTCATGGTACAGTAGTACAGGGTGTTTCACAATTGTTGAAACAAAGCGATTGGGCACAAATCCAGGATTTTAAATGATACCACAATGATGATTACATTTATTGA